>MDTG01101048.1_pt1 | contig 21719 bp, 19 predicted proteins | sample 811421 | NCBI WGS metagenome assembly MDTG01 (sample SAMN05326645, study PRJNA326480) | marine metagenome | isolation source: seawater | place: Pacific Ocean: South East | collected 2011 | reverse complement strand
TCAATCGAGCTGCCAGCCTGTTCTCGATTCGCAGAAGACCGGAAAATCTCCGGTTCCTGAAGATCGTCGGAACCACGGCTGATCGAGTACGTAGGAATTTGGGGCAGCGTGACGACGCGATGCGACTGACAGAATGCAGGTCAGGTCGAATCATTCGTTCAAGGACTGTTTTCAACATGAAATATGAGACACGACTCTCCCCCAGAGGGAGATGGATGCCCACCGGCGTGGGCCTTCTTTCCTGCATCATGCTTGGATCCCCCACCATCGCTGAGGAGAATCTGCTCCAGAACGGATCGTTCGAATCCGGCCTGAGCGGATGGAACAGCTCGGGAAACGTGCTCATACAGTCAGACGCCTGGGATGGCTCCAGTTCGGTGCGGCTTCTTCCACAAGCGAATGAGACCGCACAGGTCTCCCAGTTGGTGACCGGACTGGAACCGCGCGGACGATACACGATCGCCGCACGGATTCGAACCAGCGACCCACTTTCGCCCCCCATCCTCGGCATCCGAGATGGGGCTCAGATCGCCAAGGCCTACGGATGGGTTGCGATCGATGACGCCGATCTCTGGCTCGAACGTCGGTTCGAAGTCCACGTTGATGAAGATGCGACCAGTTTCGAAGTCTACCTGCAGGGCTGGCAGACAGATCAAGGCGCCGTGGTGGAGTTCGACGCCGTGCGCCTCTGGGAAGGACGGCAGCCACCACCAACGGCGGATCCCGGTGAACCTGCCTGGGAGGGCGCACCAGTGATCACCATCGCCCCTGCTGCGGGCGATCAACTTCTGAAAAACACCGACTTCGAAGATCTAGAGGGAGGGGCCTGGGCACTTGGAATAAACGCGAGCGTCGTCGATACGGGAGGGGTGAATGCCATGCGACTTCTGTCCGGACCGGACACGTCTCGGGCCTCCCAGACGATCGAGATCACGCTTCCTCCGAATGGTGAATGGACGATTTCAATGGAGGTCAAAGCGGAGCCGGATGTCGTCGGAAGTGCATACTTCACCGGATCCGACGAATTCCTCGTGACACGTTCATTCCAAAACGATGACTGGGAGACGATCGAACTCGAACTCAAGACCGAAGATCAATGGGTACGAAACGGCAAATTGATCCTTGAGAACTGGAAGAATCAGCCGGGATCGGCGTGGTATCGAAACGTCAGATTCACGGCTCAGGGAGGAGAATGGATGCCGACACTGGCCTCTCCACCGGTTCGACAGGATGAGATCTTCTTCGATGACTTTTCAGACGGCACTCTGAGTCCTGAAAAGTGGCTCGTGTCTGGCAAGGCCTGGGGTGGGGACAATGGCGGAGTCGCACCGGAGAACGTGCTCCTCGTACCCGACATGGACGACGGAGAACCAATCATCGCACTTCGACTGGAGGCACACGGAGATCTCTACGATGGCGACCTCGTCCACAATGGACGAAAAACCAGAGTGGGCGCCGCCGTTGCGACCAGGACCTACCACGCATCGGGACGATACGAGGTGCGAGCCCGCGTGGCACCGGAATACGGAACATGCACCGCATTCTGGCCGTTTCATTACATCGACCATCGGATGGGTGAAGCCCCCTACTGGCACGAACCGAATCCCAGACGAAACACCGAGATCGATTGGGAATTCCCCACTGACCTGGCAGGCTCGGACACTGGAAACTTCTCATTCACCAAGGCCCGCACGAATTCATGGGGTGGCCAGTTCGGCGGCGAGGGTGGTGAACACAAAGGGCGGAAGATACTGACCGATGCCCAGGGCGAACCACTTGATCTCGCCAAGGAGGCGCTGGACGGCCGCTACCACACATTCACGATCGAATGGCGCTCCGGTGAGGATCTCGGTGACGAAGCGATCACGCGATCAAGGGTCGGTTCAGTGCGGTGGTTGATGGACGGTCGCCTGGTCGATGAACTTCATGATGTCCCATTCGGCCAGGGAAACGTTCCATTTCGTGCGGCACGTTTCTGGTTGGGAACCTGGTTTCCCTCGGCGGGATATGCCGGTGACGTCGGATGGACTGGAAACCCACAGTTCGACACCACGGCGGCGCACATCGCATGGGTTCGCATCACTCCGTTCGAGGAAGGACGAGATACATGGGTGGACGAGACCGTTCCCAATCTTGCCTGGGCCGCTCCCGACGACTATCCGCAATCCATTGACCCCATCGCCCCGACCCCGGGGGACCTCGATCTCGACGGTCGGGTCAACGGAACGGATCTGGCGATCCTGCTGGGGAGCTGGGGCACGAGCGACGGCGTTGCTGACATCGACGGCTCCGGGTTCGTGGACGGAGCGGACCTCGCCAGACTTCTCTCGAATTGGACGCCGTGATGAAAATACAGACGCACATGGGCTGTTCGACAGCGAGGTTCTTTCTACCATTGATGGGAGATGGACTCTGAATCAGGGCACAAGAATGGACACGGCATCGTCGCGGTCGCACCGACGTTCAACAACGCTCGAACGTTGATACGGATCGTCGACGCGGCGCTGCGTGGGTGCGGGAGCATCGTGATCGTCGACGATGGATCCACCGACGACACCCGTGCACTTCTGGACGAGTGGAAGTCGAATCACCCCGGCGACTCCGTCAGAATCATCCACCATGATGTGAACCGTGGAAAAGCCGAGGCACTCAGGACCGGTTTCAAGGCGGCGGTCGAGGAAGGCTTCACGCACGCGTTGACGATAGACACCGACGGCCAGCATGATCCGAGCCAGATTCCCTGTTTTCTGTCCGCCTCGAAGGACAGACCACATGCGATCATTTTGGGGGAGCGTGACACCGCACATCCGGACTATCCAGCTCGATCGCGTTTCGGTCGGTGGCTTTCGGATCTGGCGACCAGACTTGAAACGGGGCTCAGCATCCGCGACACCCAGTGCGGATACCGCGTGTATCCCCTGAGCATCTTTCAGACCATCACCTGCTGCATGGGTCGTTACGCGTTCGAAGCCGAGGTATTGACGCGAGCGGTCTGGGGCGGGGCGGATGTCTGGAACATACCCGTGAACTGCATCTACCAGACCGGAGACGAGCGCGTTTCCCATCTCCATCCGGTATACGACGGACTGCTGGGCGCGCTGATTCATTTTCGTCTGCTGGGAAGAAAGCTCGTGCCGGTCGGTTTCTCCAGAATACCCGGGTGCGAGAAGTCGAATGAGAAGGTCGCATCCGGGTTCAAGCTCTCGAAGATCGCAGCCTGGTTCAGCCCCCGAGCCTTGTGGAGACAGATTCGAAACGATCCTGCGAGTCGGTCGACCGCAGCGACGGGTGTCGGTCTGGGCGCGTTCATCGGATCACTGCCGTGTTTCGGCGTGCACGCGATCCTTGGTGTGTATCTTGCAAAGAGGTTGAACCTGCACCCTTTGACGGTCGTGGCGGGGACTCAGATCTCCATGCCACCCATGAGCCCCCTGATCATCCTTGCAAGTATCTGGGTCGGATTCACCATCCTTCACCTGAAGATGCCGATGCTGTCTGATTTCACGGACCTGAGCATTCCTCAACTGTTCGGCCAGGTCATTCTTGAATGGACGGTTGGTTCCATCGTGGTCGGTACGGTGCTTGGAATCATCATGGGCACGGCCACATCACTGGCCCTCCGATTGATCCCCGAGCAAGGATCCGATCAGTCGGCCGCGGAATCAGCCTCGAGATAGGGCTCGACCTCGATCAATCGGTCCAGGCGAACAAACTCGAGCCCCCGCTGCCGGACCTCTTCAATCAGACGAGGCAGAGCGTCGATCGTGGCCCGAGAATTCCGACGACCATGTGGGTCCGTGCCATCATGCAAAACGATGATGGAACCATCGTTGATGTCTCTCCGCAGGCGCTTGAGAATACGCTCGGCGGTGGTGGTCACGCCATCCAGACCTCGACAGCTCCAGGTGATCGTGGTGTATCCACGACGGCGTGCGGAGTGCATCATTCTTGGATTTCGAAGTCCCATAGGGGGACGGAAGAGAACTGGACTGACTCCGACTTCGGAGTTGATGATCGCATCGGTTCTCGCGAACTCGTCGTCCCAGTATTCCGACCATCGCAGTGAACCGTAATGACTGTGACTGAAACTGTGGTTGCCGAGTACATGACCCTCGTCATGGATCCGCCTGAGAAGGGATTCGTTTCCCTCGCAATTCCCACCGATGATGAAGAAGGCGGCGGACACGCCGGTGTCACGGAGAATGTCGAGAATGCGAGGCGTGACTTGAGCATCGGGTCCGTCGTCGAACGTGAGCGCAACCTTTCCTCCACCAACGCCCACACCGCGATGAACCACGGGACCGAACAGGCCGCTTCTTGGTGCCGCGACACCTCGCAGGACCACGAAACAGAACACGGCGAGCGAAATGAAAAGCAGGATCGAGATGAGAATCGGAGTGGTGAACATGCGGCAGGCTCGGCGAGGTCAGGACAGACCCGCTTCCTTGGGTTCCGGGTGAACGAGCAGAAGAATGGGTAGCAGGATCAGGAGCGTGGCGAGAAGACACCCGACGACACCGATCGCGGTGATCAACCCCAGACTCTGGATTGCGGGAGTGCTGGTGAAGGCGAGTGATCCGAATGCGAGAGTCGTGGTGGCACTGGTGACGAGCATCGCGTGGAAGACCGATCGGAACCGCTGAAGAAGAATCGACTTTTCGAAAAGGTTCCGGCGAGCGTTTCGAGCGAGACAGACGAGGAAGATGCCGTCGTCGATGCCTATTCCGACGAGCAGCGGAAAGCCGATCACGTTGATCATGTTGAACTCGAGACCGAGCAGCCGCATCGCAGCGAAGACGAATGGGAGTGCGAAGATGCAAGGCAGAAGAACGAGGAGGATTCCCGCGAGGCTCCTGAAGATCACGAGCAGGAAAAACAGAATGATGATCAACGCGTAGGACATCAGCGTGAAGAGTTCACTTCCCACCGCCTCATTGAGATATCGACCGATCGCGGAAAAACCGGTCAGGGTCGCGCCGGCGGTCTCCCCTACCGCTCGATCGAGACGCCCGATGACCTCGACCGGATCGGGACGATCACCGCCGAGCTCGACGACCACCACCGCACCTTCCGCCACGCCTCCCGGATCGGAACCGACGAGTCGACCATGGATCGATGGAAATCGAGCGAGGTCCGGCAAACCGGGAGCACGTGATTCGGTGAACAGTCGACGTAGAAATTCCGTGTAATCGGCATACGCCTCCGGATCGAAGATGCTGTCGTCCACCGCACTCTCGAAGTCGCCGAGGAATCTTTCGACGTCGAACCGGGACATGCCGCTCTGGGAAAGTGCGACCGATCGTGGATCGGGCAGCAGATTGGCAAGACTTATGGTGGAGACGACACCGAGATCCGAGACATCCTCGCTTCGAAGGCGCCGCGTCACATCCCACGAAGCAGCGACGAGGTCGTCTGCTTCAATTGAATCGATCCATACGAACATGGTCTCTTCGGACTCGTTGAAGAGTTCGTCGATCTCAGCCTGGAGTTGCAACGGTGGATTGGGATGCGGATGCATCTCGGAAATCCGATCGCCGGGTGGATCGGTCGACGGGAGGAACCAGCATGCGGTCAGAAAACCGGCCCACCCAATGACGGAAACAATTAGAGTCAGGCGAGGCGCACGGGAGACCGTGCGGACCAGTCTGGCTGAGAACCCGGGACCACCACGATCGCCGGATCGAAGAGCGCGCGGCCGGGCACGAACGACCATCATCAGGGCCGGCAGAAGTATCAATGCCGCTGCGACCGAACATGCGATTCCGATCGCCGCAAGGAAACTGAATTCTCGTAGCGCCTGAACGCTTGAACGTGACACGGCGATGAAGGCAATGATCGTGGTCATTGACGCGATGACGACCGGAACGGCAACCTTCGAAAGCGCCGAAGCGATGCTTCGGCGAAGACTCATCCCGGGCACGGCGGACTCATGACTGACGTGTGACATGACGTGAACCGAATAATCGACACCGAGACCGGCGAGGATGGCTCCGGCCACGGCGGTCGCGGGATTCAACGAGGCCTGCAGAATCGAATACAGGCCGAACGCCGCGAGGATCGCGAGACCGATCGAGATCGAGGAGACCACATATTCCTTCCAGGATCGATAGGCGATGAAGAACACGCCGAGAAGCAGCACGACCGTCGTGAAGACGCTGATGATCATGTCGCCTCGAATGGATCGTTCACTCAATTCAGCGATCGGATACGCACCGGTGAACCCGATCTCGAGATCGTCACGGTTGACGCGTTCCGTGAGTTCCCGGGTGGCTTCCACGAAGGAACGGGTGTAGGCCATGTCACCCACCGGTCTCGAACCGGTGATGCGGACCAGAAGACGGCGACCATCGGGGGAGAGCCAGGGCTCTGATGCACCAGAACCGGAGTTGGACAAGCGTGACTCGAAGAATTCAAAGAGACGCAGTGGATCATCGAGAACCTGATCGGATATGGCCGATCCAGCGGAACCCGGGGCCGCGACGAGACGCTCGTTGCGCCTGATCTGGGCACTGATCCCTGCCGAGTCCAGGCGCTGGAGCAACTCGTCGATATCGGATGCCGAAAGGTAATGAAGCGCGTTCGGAACGACGATCTCTTCGTAATATGCGGCCAGATCCGGAAACGCCTCATCGCTGAAGCGGACCTCGCATCCGTCAAAGAGAGAAGAGGACGAGGATCCGACTTCGTCCTGAAGACGTCGCGCGAAGCCGACGAGACGCTTCTCCGAATCCGAAACTTGACGCCCTTCGATCCGATCATGAACGACGATGACGAGTTCATCCCTTGCATCAAGAGAATCCTGCATGTCCAGATAGGCTCGTATGGTCTGGTTGTCGCTCGAGAACATGCTCTCGAGGAGCGAAGAAGTCTTCAGTCTGGACAGAAGACTTGCAGCGATCGCGGCGATGACGACGGAGACGACGATGATCGTCCATGGCCGTTTCACCGGAAGATCCCACAGGGATTCATTTCGAATGAGTGCTGGACGTCTCATTCGGTCTGCATTCTCATCTTGGCGCTCGGCTTGAAGGCGCTCGCCGGAAGCGCCGAGTTCAATTCGACCTCCGACATGCGCAGCTTGAATGATCCATGGTCACCCGACCCGGACAGCCTCGTCGGCCACACGATGTCGCTGATGACCTCGTACCCTCCCAGCAGGAGACGATACGAAGCCATGCCCTGCTGTTCGATCGTTATCTCACGGACGGTGAGTGTCGCCCGAGCGATCCGATAGACCAGTGACACGCCTTCCGCTTCACCAGAGACGATCACTTCGAATTCCGCCCCTCCACCGTCCTCGATGGACAGGATCCGATCCATGTCGATGTTTCCATTCGCGTACCGCCACATGGAAGCGAACTCATCCGCATCGATGGCGTCGAGCCCGCTGGATGACCCTGCATGCGCCTCCACCCTGGAGGACAGGTGAATCCAGGACCGCCCACCCGAGACGAGGAGATCAAAGACACGCTCGGAAAACTTCCATCCCGCCATCCGCAGATGATCGGGCGCGCTGGAATAGAGAACACCGTCCAGGACGATCGTGTCACCGTCCGAATGACCAAGCTGAATGACGCAGTCACAGGCGAGCGTCTCGACCTCCGCGCTCCGGTGGCGCAGAACCTCCAGTGCGGACTCGGGACCTGACCATGGATGCGTGGGAAGACTGGTGGCACATGCCGTGGGGAACGACGCAGCCAGGAGCAGCCCGAGACGAAGCATCAGTCTCGATCGATCGGGGATTCCCTGCATCAGACATCCTCCTCGGATCGAATGATCTTTCCCAGTGGGGTTCTCGGGAGCTCTGAACGGAATTCATAGAGTCTTGGAATCTTGTACGAGGAGAGCCTGGTACGCAGGTGCTCCTTGATTTCAGACAGTTCGGGACGGATGAAGCCGTCCTCAAGGACGAGAATCGCTCTCAGACGTTTGAGGGTGCCACGAACACTGCAGGGCGTGACGACGCATTCACGGATTCCGGGGAGATCGAGAATCGCAGCCTCGACTTCCATGGGATTGACCTTCGCTCCTGCGACATCGATCTGATGCTTGATCCGGCCGGTGATTCTCAATGCACCGGACCCATCGAGCATGCCCAGATCTCCGGTGAGGAAATAGCCTTCGAGCATGTCCTTCATCGGCTGTCCGACGTATTGAGAAAGCATGCTCGAGGAACGGATGGCGATCTGCCCCTCGAGACCGTTGCCGACGGGTCGCGCGACATCCGGATGCCCGACATCGAGGATCAGAATGCTGACATCGCGCATGGGAATTCCGACCGAATCTTCAACGAGCCCTGCGGTGGGATCGTTGAACACCACGGAACCCACTTCGGTCGAACCATACAACTGCCCCAATCGGATTCCAAACTGCTCGGTGAACCGCTTCGAGACCGCATCCGGAAGTCGGGATCCTGCTGAATAGGCCATCCGAAGTGAGTGGGTGAATGATGCGGGGGCTTCGTCGATCATTCGTTCGTAGGCGAACGGAAAACCCGGAAAAACGGTGATCGAAGCATCTCTGATCAAAGCGTGCAACGGGCAGGCATCGATCCCCTCCACGGAGACGATCTCCGCACCGGCAAGCAGCGGAGCGAGGACGCAATGCTCTATCCCATAGGAATGACACATGGGTACCAGTGCAAGCACTGAATCATCGGGGACGAGTTCCAGCACATCACGGATGTTCCTGGCGACGTTGTCCAGCGATTTCATGTCACGTGAGACGACCTTGGGCATCCCAGTCGTGCCGGACGTGCGCAGCATCAGAACCGGAGAGGCATGAGAGTCCCTCGGAGTCAGATCTCCTCCGAAACACAGAAGCTCGGAATCCATCTCAATCACATCGTGAGCATCCAATCGATGTGCGGCACCATCCGGTCTGACGAACAGAGTCGCGCCGACAGTCCGACTGATCTCGGAGAGCTCATGGTTGGTGGATGCCGTCGAAACGGGCAGGACGGAAAGCCCCGCCTTGAAAGCGGCGATCAAGGCGATCGGAAACTCCGATCCGTTCCTCACACAGAGAAGTACGGTCCCCCCGGAAGGAAATCGATCCTGCAGGAGGGCCGCGGCGTGATCCGATCGCCTGTGAAGTTCGGCATAGGACGTCGAATCCTCGGTGCCAGATTCGTGACAGATGTACCTCAGCGCGGACTTGTCGGGCGTCGTCGCGGCGCGGGCCGCGAGACACTCCAGCAACTGCATTCGGTCACTGGTCACGGAGGTCATTCAGCCAACTTCATCTCTTTCTCACCGAGCCCGCCTGATTCCTGACGTACTGGCGCGTCGGTCGACCCGGTTTCGAGCCAGAATTTGTCAAGGGAGGGCGTCACGTTGAAAAAGCGTTGGAGCCAGCAGAAGAAGATGAACAGGTTGAAACGCCAGGTGACACCGAATCGAGGCCTGGGAAAGACGTTTCCGCGAAGAACCTCGAGGACCGCACCGTTCAGCCCCAACGGACCCTTTCCGAACAGGAACAATTCCCTGAACTGGTGCCGATAGAACATGCGGACGAGTTTGAACATGGGCGTGGAACTCGAGCGAGCCCGACGGATGAACCCGCTTCGCACTCGTGCGGGCTTCGACTTCTCCTCGATGATTCTCGCCACTGACTTCGCCGCATCCTCCCCACTGCGCATGCCAAGGCAGACGCCGGTGGAGAACACCGGATCGATGAACGTCGCTGCATCTCCACAGAGGAAGTAACCGGGTCCGGCGCAGGGCTTGCATTGATAGGAGAAATCAGCGACGACGTGATTCGTTCCGGCGGAAAGCTCGTGTGGCTCGCAGGCCACGGCTTCGGCACACATCTCCGCCATCACCGGACAACGCTTGATCGCCCAGTCCAGGAATTGACTGCCCGCCACGTTGACGCGTTTCACGAACTTGTGATCGGCGACGACTCCTATGCTCGTCCGATGCTCGTCGATCGGGATCAACCAGAACCAGGCATCCTCGCACATCACGATGCGGGCGAATCCACCTCGATCACCGCTGTTCCTCTGCACTCCGGTGAAATGGGCGAAGTAACCGACGTTGCTCAACTCTGGGAACTTCACCTTGGTTCCAAGGTGACGGGCGACGACGGTCGCGCCCCCCGATGCATCGATCAGGTATCGCGCGTTCTTCACACCGCTGGTCGAGACGATTTCAACGTCATCGTCGTCCAGCCGTTTGATTTCGAGAACCTTTTCGGAATGCATGACTTTCGTACCGGCGTCACGCGCGGCATCCAGAATCATCGAATCGAAGGGGGCACGTTCGATGTTGAATGACTTGGAATTTCTGCTGAAGAGCCCGTTCTTGAACCAGAAATCGGCTGGCTCCTGGTGACCGTGGCCGAGCATGAAGGAGCCCCCAAGCTTTTCAACGTGAGGCAGATCAAGGAATGCCTGCTCGAGACCCATCTCCTTGAGTTGAAGATAGGTCTCCGGAAGAAACGATTCACCGATTCTAAAACGTGGGAATTCTGATTTCTCCAGAAGAAGGACGCTGAGACCCCGACGCGACAATTCGAACGCCGCAGTGGCCCCCGTCGGCCCACCGCCGAGCACGATCGCGTCATATTTCTTCTTTTCAGCAGTCATCTGAAGACATGAACCTCTCAGTTGCGTCGAATCAATCGGACACCAGCGCAAGACCCTCGATCTCGACCAGCAGTTCATCACGGCAGATCGGGGCGTGGATCCATTCCGTTGTGACATCGGCTGAGAAACGACGACTCACGGCATCCTTGATCTGATGTCGATCATTCTGATTCTTGTAATAGATGCGGATGTCCGAATAGGCACCCAGAGACAGAGCCTGCGACCCATCAGACGGTGACGCAGAGGAAGCCGAAATGATGGAGGACATGTTGCGGAAAGTCTCGTCGAGTTGGCGTGCAAGATCATCCTGATATCGACTGTCCTCCCCCGACACGCTTGCGGTTCCACCGACCATGATCTGCCGACGGCCGGTCTGCCCGGCGGGAAGACTCGTGGCACGCGCGAAGCAGGGCGGCTTCGCGCCGTAACGCTTCGAATACCTGTAAGAAGCGCATTGGCGCGGATTTTCGACCGCGACCCCGGGAGCGGGCGCGCACAGGCAATGGAAGATGTAGTCGTTTCCGGCATGCCCGGTGCAGGTCGCCGTCACGACGTGATCCTGAAAACCTTCGGGTGAACCGTACCAACGGCAATAGACGTCGTACCTCGCCTGGTTCAGAAGCTGATATCGGCTCGGGACATCACCGATGGGGTCGAGTATTCCCGGAACGTAGTTCCACATTCTGACCGGTGAACCACAGGCCAGGGAATCGAGACGCCCCCTCAGTGATTCATAGACGGACTCCACGGCGGAGACGAACTCGCACGCTGACATCCGTAAAGCGTCGCGAACGACCATCGAGACGAGAGAATGAGTGCTGGAATCCACGCTTCTGATGACGCCTCCGTCGAAGGCCGCCTGCCATGAAGCCCGTTCGAATTCGACGAACTTCGAGACCCATCCGGGAGCATCGATCAGATCGACCGGCGCATTCGTCTGAACAAAGGGTTCCTGCAGATCAGTCATTGGACACCACCTCGAAAATCACTCCACTTACCGAACCATGCATGTCACTGGCGATGACGGCGAAATCAGCGGATTCACCCTCGGTGAGCTCCGAATCATCATGATCCGGGAGGACGCCGGCGAGAAGCGCGGCGGAAATCGAAGTCAAGGGTGTCACACAGTGTGATTCTACGTCATCTGCCCCCCGCTTACGATCTTTCTTCTTGGCGCATCCGGCATTCAGTGCGAGGGACGCAAGGACGCGATCAGGAAGATCGATCTGTGAGCCGATGAGGCCGACCTGGTGACTCGAACTTGAAGTGCAGGAGTCGTAGGCGAAAGCGGACGGGCCGACACGGCCGAGCACGGTCGCGCCACGGGCCAGAGCGGAGTCCGCGTCTTCAAGGACGAACATGATTCCACCGGCCCCCGAGATGATTCCACGGTCGGTGTGACCGTACAGCATCTCGGCCGTCGGGCTCAACTCATCGGCTCCACCGACGATCGCACGATCCCACTCCCCGTGTCGGATTCTCGAAGCAGCGAGGGCGATCGCATCGATCCCCGAAGTACGGGAACCGATGATCGTCTGCGCCGAACCCTGCAATCCGAGCATCAAACTCAGATGCGCCGTTCCGACGTTTGGAACACCTTCGGCGAACATCACGGGATTGGCCGCTGCGATACCCTCCTCGACGACCTGGCTGTAGTACTTCTCGGCATAGTCGGTGGATCCATGCGAGGAACCCAGAACCGAGCCGCAGCTTCGCGCGAATGATTCAACGTCGTCGATGCCGGCGGAACGGACCGCATTGGCGGTCGCAGCAAGCACGAGCTTCGCGAACATGCTCATCCTTCTGATTCTTCGTGAATCGATGTGTGCATGCAGTTGGGAATCCGGGATCGCACCTCCCATGAGAGGAAGCCCGCGCTCCAGGCGATCGAGATAGTCCTGATTCCCGACTGCCTCCGGAAGAACCACTCCGACCCCGGTGACGGCGACGGTGCGGCATGCACCCGATGAGACGGATGACTGCCGCTCGCGGACGGGAGGACTGTCGGGAGCGCTCAGAAGCACGCAGCTGTTCGCACCACCGAATCCGAGAGAGACGTTCAGAGTGTGATCAATCTTCGACTCGAACAAAGGACCACAATTGATGGCGATGTCGTTGAATTCAAGCTCGTCGTGATCAAGGTGAAGCGTTCGCGGCACGGAATCGGCGCGCATCGCCATCGCCGTCAGGATCAGCTCCGCCGCACCGGCACCGCCGAGCGTGTGTCCCAGATAGCTCTTGAATGCCACGAGAGGAATTCGTGCGAGCCGATCCTGGAACACGGCTTTGAGTGCGGCGTATTCCGACGCATCATTGTTGGGGGTCGCGGTCGCATGGGCGGAGATCAGACCGATGTCCTCATGCCTGAGACCGGAGAGGTCGAACGCGGTACGAATCGCACGGGCCGCACCATCACCCTCCGGGTGAGGCTGGGTCAGGTGGAACGAGTCCGAGGTCTCGCCGAACCCCGAGACACGAGCCAGCACGTCGGCACCGCGCCGGCGAGCAGCGTCGGGATGCTCCAATGCGAGAATGGCGTAGCTTTCTCCGAGCTGAAGACCACTCCTGTCGGTGCAGAAAGGCTTGGGCCGATCACCGGAGATCAGACGCAGTGAATTGAATCCGGAATAGGCGTACTCACTGATCGGGTCGTATCCACCGACGAAGACGAGATCGAGAAGCCCGGCTTCGAGCAGTGAGACACCGAGGCAGATGCTGGCCAGACCGGAACTGCATGCGGAGGAAGTGGTCATCGCAAGCCCCTTCCAGTCATAGCCCTCGAGCAGTCGATCCATCGTGCTTCCGGCGAGGAATCCCTGGATGTCTTCCGGGTGCTTCGAACGAAGGTAGCGGCCACCGCTTCTCATTCCGGAGAGCGTGGTTCCGAGGATGATGCCATGGCGAACATCGGGCACATAGGAGGTCCCCATGCCGATGTCCTCGAGCACTTCCTTCATCGCCATTCGAAGACGGAGCACTTCACGGGGAAGACCGGATGAATCCTCGGACTCGGCGACGGCCTCGCCACCGATGGGCGAAGGTTCGAAGGGCTGTTCGAGTGTGGAGAGTTCTCGGATGCCGGTACGACCTTCGAGAACCGATTCCCAGCATTCCTGACGTGTGCGACCGATCGATGAAACCAGCCCAGCACCTGTGATGACGGCCTCGAAACTCAACCTGAACGACTCCCTGTACCAACCGGCCGAATGAGCGCACTGTGCGCGGCAAGCCACTGATCTGGTTGCTCGCTCACGACGCGTTCAATACTACCAGACAAGGCAAGCAGAGCCGCTTGATCGAATGGTCGCTCATCGGGCGAGACGATGATCGGATCACCGATTTCGATTCGCACCCGAGGCGCATTGGAATACAGGCAGAAAATCGGCAGGATCGCGGCTCCGGAGGCGGCTGCGAGTTTGACCGGCCCGAGTGGCAGTTCGAGCCGGCCACCACAGAAGGGAACGAATTGACCGCTTTGGCCGGGCATGACCCGATCGCCCTGGATCACGACGACCGCATCACGTTCGAGTGCATCTCGCAGCCCGAACCAGAGGCCGAGCCCTTGAGACGCGTCGTTTTCAACGGCACCGACGCGCCGGCGAAACTGGGAGCGAAGACGCTCGAACGGCTCCTGATCATTGGGCATGTACACGACGTGAACTTCGGATTCATGGTCCATGATCTCGGCGAGACCGACCTCGTAGGATCCCATGTGTGCGGTGACGACGATCAGCCCCCGCCCATGGGCGCGAGCCCTGTCGTAATGATCCGTGCCCGACACCGAATCGATCAGACCGAGAAAGTCATCCTTGCCCCAGTCATGCATGCGGTTGAAATCCTGCAGAAACTGGAAATGCCTGTTTATCACCCGTCTCGAGAAGGACGCCCTCTCCGAGGGAGTCGACTCTTCGCCGAGTAGAAAAGCGGCATTGGCCTCGAGATTACGGCGCAGATATCGCGAGAAGATGAAAGCGGACCAGACCAGAACCGGCTTGATCAGTCTCACGAGAAACGGCGTCCGTCTTCCGAAGAAGAACAGACCATGCTGTACGAACATGTCGGCAAGTCGCTTGCGAAAACGGCCCCCTGCATGGTCGATCCCGTTCACGAACCGGCCTCTTCGACCGCCACGTCACCCGATCCATCACCACCAAGCGGGTGGACGATCCGGACACCGTCGGGAAGATCGAGTTCGAGGTCGCTGGCAACCAGAGCGGGATTCACGGTCACGTCATCGAAAAACATCTCGGTCTTTTCCGCATCCGCGTTGATGATGGTGACGTTTCGAACGATGCCGCTCTCCGACTCGACGCCGAGAATGATCCGTTTGAGGTGCTTTCGAAGATCCTCCGTGCGGGGGGTCAAGCGCAGGGTGAGGATCCCCTTGGCGGAAAGACCGGGATCCGCCTCGATGGCGAAATGCTTTCGGATCTCGGTGAGGCGGAAGACGGGAGAACCCGCGAGCTGGCTCAGACGGTCACCGAGGGCATACACCTCGACGACGGCGAGATCGGGATAGAAGATGCGCACACCTTCTCCGGATGCACACAGCACCGAGGGGCTGGGCAGCGTGGTGTCCCAGCGAACACGATCCTTCAGCACCCTGACCATCCCACTCGAAACAAGCGGACGACGGAGGATCTCCGAATGCTTGACCTGGCGAAAGGTGGCTTTCAATGAATCGATCCGGGCCGATTTGGAGTCGATTCGGGAGAGCACATCGGACAGATCCGCAGAGTCGCCCTGCCCAGGCGCGCACACCGCGAACATCGAGATGAGGATTGAAAGAATCAGAACCACGAAATCCTCTATTCCGAGTCTTCGTTGGCGGAAAGCGCGAGGCTGCCACGAGCGACTCGAACCGAGTCATTGAATGCACAGACATCGAAGAGATGCAACGGCCCAAGTGAACGGGTCAGAGTGGATGTGAGACGAAGGCTCGCAGGAGGACTGACCTGATTCTCGAAGCGGACGTCGCAACGCGCCAGCGAGGCCTGCCGCACGCCTCCGGCGGCATCGGAGAACACGACCAGACCCGAGAGTTGCGCGAGAGATTCGGCGATCAGGACACCGGGAACGATCGGTCTGTTCGGAAAATGACCACGGAAGAAGTCCTCGTCACCGACCAGATCCCAGCGGGCCTCGGCGAGCACGCCGACGTCGATCTTGAAAATCTCGGTCAGAAAGAGAAACGGAGGTTTGTGGGGAAGCTGGTCGATCAAGCATCAACTCGCAGCACAGTCATCGATGAATCGGGCGAGGGTGGAGAGATCCTGGAAGACATCCTTCCCGATCTTGTCGTTCGCGATCTTGATTCCGAACTCCTTCTCGACGCTTGAGATGATGAGAAGGACATCGAGCGAATCGAGATCGTGATCTCCACCGATAAGCGCCTCATCGTCGGCAAGAACCACGTCAGGATCGAGCTTCAGCTCCTCCTTCAGAAGTTCCTTCATCCTGAGAATCGTCGAGGGGTTTTCGATTGCTTCTGACATGACTAAAATGGTACACAATGGCAATCGACGATGCCAGAAAACCCAGCGCGGACGGACACCACGACGAATGAAAACGAGGCAGAAGACATCCAGCCCCGGAGCGCTGGAAAATTCGGAAAACCCGCGTCGACCTGCCTCGACCCGAACGGCTTCGGACAGCGGGGATCTGTATTCGGTCGCCGCCGGGATGTACGACAGGATCAATCTGAGCGTGAGCTTCGGAAACGGGTATCGATACCGCGATGAACAAGTGCGGTCACTGGGTATCCGGTCCGGAGATCATCTGCTGGACGTCGGATCTGGCACCGGCGTTCTTGCCAGAAGCGCGATGGAGCTTGTGGGAGAGGACGGCAGAGTGCTGGCGTTGGATCCCTGTCGGGAAATGCTTGAAATCGCCCGGAATTCGGGAGTGACGGAAACAGTCATCGGGTCGATCGACAAACTCCCCGCCGCCGACGACGAGTTCGACTTCGTCACAACGGGATACTCGCTTCGATACGCACGGAGCATCGAAGAGGGACTTGGCGAGATCTGGCGGGTTCTCAAACCGGGCGGGAAGGTCCTGATTCTTGAAATCACACCACCGGCGAATCCGCTCCTCAGGGCGCTGACCGGGACCTACATTCTGATCGTCGCAAGAGTCATCGCGCTGATCGCAACGAGATCTCTCGGCTCTCGAAAAGTGCTCGGTCATCTCTGGAATGAGATACGCACGACACCCCAGCCGGATGCCTTCATTCAATCGCTGGAATCGAGTGGATTTGGTGACTGTCAATGCCACAGGAAGCACGGAATGCTGACCGCCTACACCGCGATCAAGCAGGAGAGCGCCTGACCGAAGAGGTCGCGATTGGCCGTTTTATCTTGGAGAGCGAGTCTTCCAGAGCCTGCCGCATCAGAGTGCAAGGCAATTGCGGAATGCCTGAGATTTCAACGGGCCGCTTCGATCAGCCCACAGCGCTGGAGGGCCCGCTCGAACTGCATCCACCGTTGTTCGAGACTTCCGGTGAAACCAATGGACATTCGCACGAGTCCGGGAGAGATCCCGGCGGCGTCCAGCGAATCATCATCCATTTCACTTGATGTGGAGCTGGCGGAGCATGACATCAGGGTGTCGAAATAGCCGAGGCTGACCGCCATGAATCCGAACCCTTCGACGTTCTGGAGATCTTCCATGAGTCGTTCAGCCCGTTCACGAGTGCCGGCATCGATGGTGATCAGACCACCGAATCCGTATTCGGGCCGGGAGAGCGCCTTGAATCGCTCATGGTCGGGATGGTCTTCCAGCCCGGGATAGACGGTCTTCACTCCCAGGGCCTGCAGCCGAGAGGCGAATTCCATCGCACGGCGAGAATGCTCGACCATGCGTACGGGCAGATGTGGAATACGAAGCCCGATCGAGTGCGCGACCTGAGGATCCATCGTCGGACCGAGGATCATCAGCGGACCGACGTGAAGATCCATCAACGAACCGATGAACTCCCCGGTCCCCACCACGGCACCGGCGATGAAGTCACTGGCGCCATTGATGAACTTGGTCAGAGAGTGCACGACGACATCGGCACCATGATCGATCGGGGTGATGACCAGAGGCGTGAAGGTGTTGTCGACGATGAATTTCGCATCATGTCCGTGCGCGAGTTCCGAAAGCCCGGAAAGATCGGGAACGCGCAATGTCGGGTTGGTGAGTGATTCGCAGTAGACCACCTTGGTTCGATCGGTCATCGCGGCACGGACGGCATCCAGATCGGTGACATCGACGAACGTCGTGGTGATACCGCATTTCGCTGGCAGAAATTCGGCGAGCATCGCCCAGGTTCCCCCGTAGAGCGTGTCACTGGCCACGATGTGGTCACCATGCTCGAGGCATCCGAGCAATGCCGCGGAGATCGCGGCCAGCCCACTGCTGGCGCAATATCCCGCCTCGGCACCCTCTAGGGCCGCAAGCTGCCTGCCGAGCACGAAAACGGTTGGATTGAAGTGCCTCCCATAGAGGAAACAGCCACCGTCATCCGGACCCAGTCGTCCCTGAAAGATCTCGGGCATCGTCCCTGCTTCGAGGACGGTGAAGGTCGTCGAGGCTTCGATCGACATGTTGACGCCGCCATGTTCACCGAATTCATGACGAAGTTCCGCCAATCTTTCGACCGGGTCACCGGGGGTTCGTTTTCGTCGTTGGGATTCGGAATCGGACATTTCGGTTCGTCTGCCGTGGAAATGGGTGCGGATCACATGGTGAAAATATTGATTATGCTAGCGAGTGGTATGCTGGAATCACACATGGTTTCAAGCACATTGCTCGATTTGTGCGTTCTGAAAACACGCCGAGCACAACGGAACACCACATGCCCGGACTTCTGGTCGCGACATTCTATAAATTCACGACGCTTGAGGATCATGCCAATCTGCAACCGGCGATCGAAGAACGCCTGCGCGCGCTCGATGTCAGAGGGATCATCCTCCTTGCGACTGAAGGCATCAATGCGACGATCTCAGGAACCAGAGACTCGGTCCTTGAGGCAATCGAATTCCTGAAACAGGATCCGAGGCTCTCCGACCTGACCTGGAAGGAGTCGTCCACAGGAAGACAACCCTTCCGAAAGCTCCGCGTCAGACTGAAGAAGGAGATCGTGACCATGGGGGTCGAAGGGATCGACCCGGCCCAGCTGGTCGGTAGCTACGTCTCCGCGGAGGATTGGAACGATCTCATCAGGGACCCCGACGTGCTGGTGATCGACACGCGAAACGACTACGAAGTCGAGATCGGAACCTTCGAGGGTTCGGTCGATCCCAACATCTCGACGTTCGGAGAACTTCCGGAATGGATCAAGGAGAATATCTCGATCGAGGAACAACCGAAGGTCGCGATGTTCTGCACGGGGGGGATTCGTTGCGAAAAATCGACGGCACTCCTCAAAAAGGCGGGAATACGCGAGGTCTACCATCTCGAAGGTGGCATCCTCAAATACCTCGAAAAGATCCCTGAGGATCAAAGCCTCTGGAACGGACAGTGCTTCGTGTTCGACGAACGGGTCTCGGTCGGACACGGACTCGAAGTCGGAGACTACGAACTCTGCCGAGCATGCCGGGATCCACTCGGCAAAGACGAGAAGAGCTCTCCGCTCTACCGCAGAGGTGTCAGTTGCTCCAAATGCCACGACCGCACCACCCAAGACCAGAAGGAACGCTTCGCCGAAAGGCAGCGACAACTGGACCTGGCGGAGTCACGGCGCGAGGCAGAGGCAGAAGGAACTGATCCATGAATTTCTCGGTGTCGAAGGCAGCCCAACTCATGCTTGGCCTGGTCGGTTTGGGACTGCTTCTGATCGCACTGCTCTTTCTGTCAGCCGCCGGCCTGGGAATGCTCGGAATCCTCGCCGACACATCACGCGAGGAGAACTTCGAATGGGGCATGAAAGCCCTCCGTGGCAGCGTGATTTCCGTGGTCTTGAGCATCCCGGCGCTTCTCCTTCTCTACATCATCAGAAGAATGCGAAGCCGAACTCTCACCCGGGATGAAGCTCCCGCCCCCCCCGCGAGTGCGCCTAACCCGCCCGAGTAGCTCGACGCAAAAGCACCAGACTGCAGAACAGGCCCAGCACCCCGATGAGCGAAGTCCATCCGGCGGCGACTCGAATGCCAAGGGCCTCACCAGCGGCATCATCTGGATAGAGATCGATGACCATCGCCATCACCACGAACGCGGTGTTGCCGCACATCACCATGATGGTGAGGATCGAACCGCTCGCAAGCCCTGCTTTATCACGTGGGAGTGAGCGAATCGCACCAGCCTGCGGCAACGCCCAGGCCCAGGAGCACCCGAAGCCCGCAAGAAAGAGGCCGATCGAAAGAGAGATCGCGTCGTCGACGAAGAAGAGCATGCCCACACCGATCGACTGCAGAAGCAGCGCACATCGCAACAACCGCACCACTCCGACACGGCGCTCCAGCAAGGGGGCGATGAAACTCGCGACCGCGACACTGCCACTCATGAAAAGAAAGAAGAGTCCGGCCGTGAGCACGGTGAAGCCGAGCACCTTCTGCAACTGAAGGGTGGCGATCAACACCAGCGAACACCAGACACTGTTCGCAAGCAGCCCCACCGCGGCGAATCCCAGAAAGTCACGGTTGGCGAAGAACCTGACGTCGATCACCGGGAAGCTGATCACACTTTCAACGAAGGCGAACACCACCAGCAGAAAGACACCTCCGCCGGTGAGTGAGACCCATGCCCAGGTCTCCCAGTGGGGTATTCGATCGATTCCAACCGAGACCGCTGCCAAGGCCACGGTCAAGAGGATGATGCCGACCACATCCAGGCGCCCCCCCGCTTCGGGGTCCTTCGATTCGGACGCGAAGAGACCGACCATCACGAAGGCGGCGGCGCAGATGGGAACGTTCGCGAAGAAGATCCAACGCCAGTTGAGATATTCGGTGAGGACGCCGCCCAGTACCGGACCCAGTGCCTGCCCCAATGTCGCCACCCCGGTGAGAAGCGCGATGTCACGGGCAAGATTCCGCCTCGCGCTCGCATGACTGACCACCGCGGTGGCGAGAGGCATCAAAAGTCCTCCCCCGAGACCCAATGCGATCCGAGCGATGACGACCTCGGTGGCGTTCTGACCGAAACCGGTCCAGACCGAGACTGCCGCGAAGATCACGATTCCAAGCAGAAGGAGTTTCTTCCTGCCGTACCGGTCACCCAGAACACCGGCGACACAGAGCGTGCTCGCAAACGCGAGAATGTATCCGGTGATCACCCACTGGAGGTCGATGGCACGCACTCCGAGATCCTTCGCCATCGGCGGCAACGCGATCGCGATCGCGAAGTAATCGGCGCACACGATGAACTGCGCCAGGCCCGCGGCGAGCAGCAGGAGAAAGTTTCCCGTTTTCCTGTCTTGTGAACCGCCCGACATCACGCACGTTTCCAATTCGGTTGAACCCATGATCTCAATCACGTCTTCGTCGGGTGAATGCTACAGTCATCGACATGAAACGTCGTTCCGCATGCCTGTTGACAACGACCCTGCTGCTCATCGGTTGCGTGAGCTGTACGGAAGACGAGAGAACCGAGAGATCATCGCCGAAACAGCCACCCTTCATACAGGTCGAAGGGCCACCCACCTACCACGTCCTTCGGAGCTACGATCCCAAATGGCAGGCATACATCCGCGAGGGCATCGAAATGGCCCGTGGATACTGGGGAAGCTACGGACCCACGCACGTCTGGATCGGTGGACGAGAAGAGTCACGACCACTCGATGAGGGTGCGAAGGATGCATTCGTCGCGGAATACTGCGGATGGCGGACCACTGGAACCGAACGCACCCTCGAGGAGTGTCGTCCCTACGTGACCGAGCGTTTCATCGATGTCATTGAGAGCGATCAACCGGAGGCGTACCTCTCCTGGGTGGACGAGAAGACGCAGCCGGAAGCGGAACTGGTGTTTCTCAACGTGCACCAGTGGTACCACGAAGAGGACGGAGTCCCTGACCCCGTGCTTCGTGGGATTCACGAGTACACCCATGTCTTTCAGATGGGATTCGGGACCATGCCCACCTGGATGATGGAAGGCGGTGCGGTGTTCGCGGAATCCTGGTTGGTCCATCTCCAGGGCAGGCGACCTCTGGCGT
>MDTG01330609.1_pt1 | contig 21721 bp, 11 predicted proteins | sample 811421 | NCBI WGS metagenome assembly MDTG01 (sample SAMN05326645, study PRJNA326480) | marine metagenome | isolation source: seawater | place: Pacific Ocean: South East | collected 2011 | reverse complement strand
TCCCATATAACCGTGATTAGCACATTTAATACTTGCTGTTCCAAAATCTCCAGTTACCTGAATAGTAATATTACCAGAGTAATAATCTACACCATCCTTTATCGTTTTATTCGCTTCTAGTCCAGAATACGTTAATAAGCTTGAATCAGAAATGTCTACTATGGCTAGAGGATGTCCTGAAGGTATTCCGGTAAATTGATATGTTCCAAGACTTAAGGAATACTTAATATTAGATGAATAAGTGGTATTTCCATTCAAGACATACTTGTTTGCACCATTTGCGTCTTGAATAACGTCAATAGCCGATGTAACATTTAATGTATGTATTTCTGTCACTACTACAGATTGTAATAAATTCTGTCCTCCCATATAACCGTGATGAGCACATTTAATACTTGCTGTTCCAAAATCTCCAGTTACCTGAATAGTAATATTACCAGAGTAATAATCTACACCATCTTTTATTGTCTTATTTCCTGTTAATCCAGTATAAGTTAAGAAGTTTGAATCAGAAATGTCTACTATGGCTAGAGGATGACTCGTTGGTATTCCGGTGATTTGATATGTTCCAACATCCAAAGAATACTTAGTGTTAGAATAATAAGTTGTATTTCCATTCAAGACATATTTGTTAGAACCATATGCGTCTTGAACAACATTAACAGCCGATGTAACATCCAGTGTTTCAACAGACATTATATATAATAATTACAATTATTATAAATACTAAATCATATCTTATATTCAAATATATTCAGATGTAATATTGATTGCGGCAATAGATTCATTGGTATATGTGGAGTCACTTACAAACTCAAGTTTATATGTTTTACGAATACCGAAGTCTTCATCAATAAATAATTGACTTGGTAAGTTCAATCCTCCGAATGGATTGTTTGAGACCGCTGAATGTGCGATTGACGAGAACATTGAGTTTGTATTTCCTGTCCAATTTTTCCCATCAGTAGAATACGCAAGTGTATTGGTCCCTTCTCCTGCGGCAACCCATCTTAATCCATTGTAATTCACTTTCGAACATTTATTACTAAATATAGATTCGCCGATACCTACCCAATTTATTCCATCAATGGAAGTTGCTAAAGTATTGGTTCCTTCTCCGCTAGCAATATATATGTCTGGGCTCATTGAAATACTTAAACCTCCTACACTAAATATCGAAGTTCCCAATCCAGTCCAATTAACGCCATCATTTGAATAAGCTAAGCTATTTCCTCCTTTTCCAGTAGCTATCCATTTATTCTTAGACCAAATAATTCCTGTAGCACTTTCAGTGAAAATGATTTTGCCTTGACCTGTCCAAACAAATCCATCATCTGATGTTGCTATTGTATTGGCGTCGCCTTTTCCTACAGCAACCCATTTGGAACCATTATATGCCACACTATTTGCTTCAACAGAAAAGACTGTATTTCCTAAACCATACCATTCAATTCCATTTAATGAATATCCAATTGTATGGTCAGTTCCATTTCCAACCGCAATATATAATTGACCGTTATATCCTAAACCATTTCCTGAACTTGAAAACACAGAATTACCTAAACCTTTCCAATTAAATCCATCTTTAGAATATGCTAAAGTATTTGTTCCAGAACCTACGGCAATCCATTTATTACCACTCCATAAAGCGTCTTTTCCGGCCGTTGTAAAAACCGTATTACCTAAACCTCTCCATGATATTCCATCATATGAATATGCTATTGTATGAAGTCCTTCTCCTAAAGCAAGTGTTGGATGTTGAACATATACATTTCCAATTTTGTTGTGATATGCTACTTTATGAGCACTTACATTGAACAATGAACTTCCTTCAGATGTCCAATTAATTCCATCAATAGAACTTGCTAGTGTGTTAGTTCCTTCTCCACAGGCATAAAACCGGTTATTTACCCAATTGATGTCATTGGTTTTAACCGAAAAGACGGAATTAGATAGTCCATTCCAGTGAATTCCATCACTTGAATATAATAGCGTTTGTGAATTCGACGCTTCTCCACCTGCTAGCCATATTCCATCATTATAAGCGACAGTCAGGCCGCGTGTTTGAAATGGGTCAGTTGCTTTGTTCATTATCCAATTAATACCATCATATGAACGGGCTATTACTCCATTAATTCCTTCACCAATAGCTACCCACATAAATCCATTCCACGCAATGTCATTTCCTGATACAGAAAACACCGACGTTCCTAAACCAGTCCAAAGGATTCCGTTACTTGAATATGCCACTGTATTTGTGCCTTCTCCAACAGCAACCCATATTTTTCCATTATATAATGCTTTTTTACCCTGAATCGAGAAAATGGATTTTCCTAAACCAAACCAATTAATGGAATCATATGAATATGCGAGTGTATTAGTAGAACCACGACCCAACGCTACCCATTTATTATTGTCATACACAATACCATTACCTTTCTCACTAAACATATGTTTCTTCAGTCCGTTCCAAACAATGCCATCTGGTGAATATGCGATTGTGTTTGTTATTCCTTCTCCCACAGCAACCCAATAAGAACCATTCCAAACAACATCATAAATATTCTTTGTAAAGATTTCCGTGGATTTATTAATGGGTGTCCATTCAACTCCATTATTTAAAGAAAATGCTAACACACTATTATTAACGGTGTCTTTACCACACATGACTAATTTTACACCGTCGTGTGAAAAGGAATTTCCTCTTTCAGAAAAAAGAGTTTTACCTTTACCAACCCAACCATATCCATTCGATGAATAAGCGTATGTATGATTTCCTTCACCGGCTGCGTGAAACACATTTTGCGAAAAGAATATGTCGTTGACTTTCGTGAAAACTGACAGCGATGATTTCCAACCAGTAATTCCTACAAAATCATTTGTATATATTATGGTGTTTGAACCAGTCCCTCCGGCGACCCATATATTTCCACTCCAACAAATGGCGTGTATGTGTGTCATCAAAGAAACATTTGATGTGGTCCAAGATGAACCATTGTCATCTGAATAAACAAGATTACTTGTTCCAATTCCAACACCTAACCATCGTGTTCCATTGTAATCGAGGTCGTAACAAATAGTTGATAAGGGTTTTCCCACACCAGTCCAATTGACACCATTGATGGAGTAGGCAATTGTGTTGGAAGAACCTTCACCACCAACTAACCATACAGAATTATTGTGTTTAACACAAAATCCTTTATTATCAAAAATAGATGTTCCTAGTCCGGTCCAATTAATACCATCCGTCGAATACGCAATAGTGTTGGTCCCTTGACCAACAGCAACCCAAATATTCGATTTATATGCCACCATATATCCACGTGTGCTAAATATTGTTTTTCCTAAACCCACCCAAACTAATCCATCATAAGAATATGCTAGTGTATTATCAACACCTTGTCCAACAGCAACATACATAGAACCACTAGAAGCTGTGAAAAATCCTTCGCCAGAGAAAATCGAAGAATATCCATTCCATGTAATCGCATCTGTGGAATGAAGCATTTTCTTTGTTGTTCCATTTCCAATAGCAATATATTTAGACTCAGGAAAAGTAATTGTGTTGGGTGTTATACGTGTATTTACCGAAGTGTAAACAGTGTCTACTTTTCCTCCTAAACAAAGTATTTGTGAGTCAGCACCTTCCACTTTACCTTCGTAAAACCAAGCAATACCATCAGCGGATCTTTTCAAACCATTATTTCCACCGGCATACCAAACACCATTAATATTTCTAACAGCATATACTTCGCTTACATCTGATGTTCCTAAACCAGTCCAATTAATACCGTCAGTTGAATATGCTAGTGAATTTGTAGTGCGACCTCCCGCAACCCATAACCCATTATGATACGCAACAGAATAACCATCTCCAGTAAATATTGTTTTCCCAGCTCCAGTCCATGTAACACCATCGGTAGAATATGCGATTGTGTGTGTTGTTCCTGAACCTACGGCTACCCATATATCATTACCATACGCAATTCCGCGGACACTGCTGAACATAGAGCTTCCATGAGTTCCCCAGTTCCATACAAGTCCATCATATGAATAGTTCAATCTATCGTCACTATCGCCACCAGAAACAAACATATTATTTCCAAAGGCAATTGCTCTACAACGGGAAGGATGAATACCTTTTGAACTGTCATTTCCAAGTCCTGTCCAATTTATACCATCATATGAATAAGCCATTGTATTTGTAGTTCCATAACCACCGGATACAAACATAGAATTTCCGTAGGCGACACAATGACCATTAAATTCGTAAATAGATTGATTATCCGCACCTGTCCAACTAATACCGTCATATGAATAAACAATACTGTGGGTGTTATCGCTCATACAAACCCAAATACCTGCCGCGTAAAGAATATCATATACCTGGCTTGTTGGGGTATTTTCAGCTAAAACACCGTAAAAATTGACGCCATCATATGAATATGCAAGACCATCATATTCATTAGAAGTGTCTGTTCCACCCACCATAATAAGCTTTGAACTAGATGAAGGTGTAACGTGTTGATATTCTACATTTGTATATCCAAATGAAATTTTCTTTTTATCATTATGTTCTCCGGATTGAGCAATAGAAATATTTTTAGAACGAATAATAGATTTTCTATCATACAAAATGCTTTTCTTAGTTTGTGTCGAATTAAATATAATATTGTCATCTCTGTTATTATTATTAATTAGAAATCTTGAATTTTGTAAAGACGGGTTTTTTCCAAATACAAAGTTGTTTGTAATATTGGACATAATATATAAAATTAGAAGAAATTATATATATTGTTTTATAGAATGAAATATTTGTTTTTATTTATAATTTATTTCTCTATTTTGATAGAAACATCTCCTTTGAAACTTGAATCGGTAGATAATAATATTTGTTTTTGGTATATTTGGTCAGAGAATTTATCATATAATAACGGATTGTTTGAACTAATAGCGTAAGCGGTATTTGTGAAAATAGAATTTCCAAGACCTGTCCATGAAAATCCATTAATAGAATATGCTAAAGTGTTTGAGCCTACTCCGGAAGCCAACCATTTGGAACCATTCCAATCTATATTCTTAGCTTCTCCATTAAAAATTTCTTGTCCTTGAGGCGTCCATTGAACACCATCAATAGAAGAAGCAATTGTGTTTGAACCCTTTCCTGTTGCTACAATTAACTCTCCATTATATGCTAGACCATTACCTTGTAAAGCAAATACAGATACACCAAGACCTGTCCAATTAATACCATCACTTGAATAAGCGATTGTATTTCCTCCACTTCCAGTAGCAACCCATTTTGAACCTGTCCAAACGACACCATTTCCTTCAAGGGTAAATATGGTCTTTCCTCGGCCAGTCCAATTAATTCCATCAGTGGATGTTGCGATTGTGTTTCCACCTTTTCCTACAGCAACCCATAATTCACCATTATATGCCAATTTATTACCTTGAGATACAAAGACTGTGTTTTCGACGCTAGTCCAATTAATTCCATCTAAAGAATATGCGAACTTATTCAATCCACCTCCTACAGCTACCCATTTATTTCCTCCATATACAACATCATTACCTTGTGTAGTAAACACACTTGTTCCGAGTCCATTCCAAGTGTTACCATTAAGAGATGTTGCTAATGTATTGGTTCCCTTTCCTACAGCCACCCACATTTTACCGTTCCAAAATCCGTTCTTGGCGTATTCTGTGAATACATTTTTTCCTTCACCAGTCCATGTAACACCATCCGTAGATTTGGCTATAGTATTTGTTCCTTGACCAAACGCAAGTATGTCTCCTTTTAATATTATTTGCGGAGTATTTTTGTTTGATTTTATACCAGTACACACATCTGTAAATGCGTTTTCTTTAATAGAAACCCATTTTGTTCCATTTATAGAATAAGCCATTGTGTTTGAACCTTTGCCGCCAGCAACCCAATACAAACCATTATGGTCTACTGTATTTACTTCAGCTGAAAATGTGTCAGCATTTAATCCTGTCCAATTAATTCCGTCGGTTGAATACGCAAGTGTATGACCAATTCCTACTTCGCCATCAATATACGCATTTTGTATTTGATACGCAGAAACACTACCATCATTGTTTTCAAATCCAGTTGCTCCAACACCAATAATAGAACCGTCCGTATTTATTGTCACAGAAAATCCAAATTTATCGCCACTGTTTTGTCCAACAACTTTACGACCTACTTGTAACCAATATCCGTCAATATGTTTGAATACTTTCACAAGACCACTATCAGTTCCAGATGCGTCGCTATTTGAAGAGCCCACAATGACTGTTGAGCCATCACTGGATAAAGCAACCGCATTACCAAATTGTCCATTAGACTCATAACCAACCATATCATTTCCAAGTTTGTCCCAAGAAGTTGTTCCTGATACATATTGATATACAGATACGTGTCCTGAATTTGTTTGATTAATATCTCCGTTGTGTGCTCCAATAGCAATAATTTGTCCATTTCCAGACAATGAAACCGAATAACCTAAATTATCATCTGAGTTAGTGCCTAATATACTATTTCCCAATTGGGTCCATACATTGGCATTGTTTTGGTAGATTTTCACTTGTCCTCTTCCACTATTGTGTTCTTTTACTCCAATAGCTATAATTGTTCCATCTAAAGAAATCGAAACAGAATTACCCAATCTATCTGTTGAACTATCTCCTACAATAGTAGAACCTATTTGTGTCCAACTTCCTGATTGGTTTTGATACACTTTAGCATATCCATTATTGCCACCTTGATAATTAGCAGCACCAATAACAACAATAGAACCATCTTGAGAAATCGCTACGGACGTGCCGAAATTATCATTTGTGTTATCTCCTTCAATATCCGAACCAATTTTGGTCCAATTACCGGACTGATTCTTGTATACTCTTACACAACCATTTCCTGTAAGACCCGTTCCACTATGCCCAATTACTCCGACCGCAACAGTGGTCCCATCACTGGATAAAGACAAGGAAGTTCCTGTAAAATCGTTTTCTACAATACCATCAATGTCGCTACCGATTTGAGACCACGAACCGGATGATTGTTGGTATACTCGAACGTGGCCAGCATTGGTAATATGTGTTGAAGGTAAATATGCTCTTCTTATTTTCCCCTCAGTCATAATATATAATCTTCCATCATCATCAAAATCTATGTTCATAGGTTTTTTGATACGTGCCTCACTTGGATCGCCGCCATCACCTGTATTTTCTCCAAGATTTGTTCCACTTGGAATACTTCCATATCCATCTCCAATAACCGTTGTTATAATGTTTGTAATTGCGTCTATTTTACGAACCCTATTATTATATGTATCTGAAATATAAACGTCACCATTAGTTGCCACAGCAATACCTTGAGGATAATTCAGTAAAGCATCTGTTGCGAGTCCACCGTCGCCAATAGCAGGGTCTTGTTGACCTACAGCACTATTATTTGATTTACCAGCACCGGCAATTATAGTTACTTCATTTGTAGTTTTATCCCATTTTCTAGCTTTATGATCCCAACCAATTTCATAAACATTATCATTAACATCAATCGCAAGATCAGTACAAACACTAATTCCGGTCATTATTGTGGAAACAATTTGTGTTTGATAATCAATCCTTCTAACATATCCGTGTTCATAAGACGTAAAATACATATTATTTTGACTATCAAATTCTATTTGATATGCTAGTCCAATTCGTGCGTCTAAAGGAAGTCCACCATCTCCTGAGTTTCCAGCTGTGCCATCACCCGCATATAAACTGATAATTCCTGTATTTACATCTATTTTCCTCATCTTATAACTCGCACCGCTTTGATTTGCCGAAAGAAACATATTACCATAATTATCTACACCAAAACCTTGAACTCTACTAATCCCAGCGTCTATGGCCAGTCCACCATCACCTGAATAAGAAGTCACGCCAGTTCCAGCAACAGTTGTAATTATGTTTGTTGATAAATCTATCTTTCTAATACGGCAATTTCCAAAATCAGCAAAATAGAACTGACCATTGTATATTTTAAACGCCCTAATATTGAATGCTACTTGTGCTTCTGTTGCCAATCCACCATCACCCGAATATCCAGTGACTCCTGTTCCAGCGATCGTTTCAATAGACCTAGGAACTTCTGGCTCTACACCACCAATGGGTGGGTCGTGATAACTAGAAGCAATGGCCAATACAGAACCATTACCTGACAACGAAACTGAATTACCTAACTGGTCACCCCCACGTTCTGCCTCAAAAGCCGTTCCCAAAATATTCCAAGAACCTTCCGGATTGAGGTTACTGGATAGTTTTGTGCCACTTACACCATCTCCACCCGCAACCCACATATTATTGAAATATCCAATTGTATTCACTTTGTTTGTCAAAATATCATTCGTAATATTTGTTTCCCAGTTAATTCCATCATACGAATATGCCATTGAATTCGTTCCTTCTCCAACAACATTCCATTTAATACCGCTCCATACAACGTCATTTCCACGCACTGAAAATACCGACTTTCCTAACCCAACCCACGAAATACCATCATATGAATATGCTAGTGTATGATCAACGCCTTCTCCTACAGCTACCCATATGTTTCCATTGGATAAGACCTTGCTACCTTTAACAGAAAATATGGATGTTCCTAGCCCAGTCCATATGTATGAGTTGTATGAATAAGCCATTGTGTTTGTTCCTTCACCCATAGCTACCCATTTTTTTGTCCTTTCATCATAATATACACTGTTTCCTCTAACAGAAAATGTGTGATTTCCTAATCCTTTCCATAGTTTTCCATCTTTAGAAATAGCCATTGTATTTGTAAGACCTTCGCCAAGAGCTAACCAATGAATACCATTATATCCAATATCATTTGCTTGTGTCGTAAAAATGGAAGTTGAACTATTTAATGGATACCAATTAGAACCATCATCTAAAGAATAGGACATTGTATTTCCACTTGCGTCCAATGAACCTCCTACAATTAATTTTGTTCCATCATAACTTACGTGATTGGCACCAGAAGTTAATACACTTGGACCCTTTCCAGTCCATTCAATTCCGTCATCTGAAATGAGGATTGTGTTTGTGTCGCCTTGTCCTACAGCAATGAATTTTTGTCCATTCCACATTACCTTTTGACCATTTGTTGATAAAAGAGAATTTGAAATATCTGTCCAATTGTCAATACCGAGAACATCCTGAGAATACATCATTGAATATTCCGGACTAGATGTTTCTGGTTTTCCTAAAGCAACCCAAATATCATTATTTTTGGCTATACCATTAATATTTTCTAAATTACTTATCAACATTGACGTCCATGTTAATCCACTATCTTGTGAATAAGCCATGTTTTTTCTAGATTCTAAATCTTCATACAGCTCAACATTATCAATGTAAACAGTTTTGTCAGCATTCACTAAATGATTGAATGTAATCGTATGAATAGTAGAAGTTGCTTCAAAAATGACTTCTTTATATCTTTCAGCCGATGTAGAAGCACCGATGGGTCCTGTAGGAGTTTCGTTGAAAATGACATTTGAATCTGAATCCAGTGTAATGTTATATTCTGGTTGGTCATCTTGACGAATATGGCGTTCCCAAGAAAGTTTATACACTTTTCCCATCGTTAATCCAGTGATTGTTTTCGATATTTTTTGCTCATATCTCAATCCAATAAGTTGTTGTCCTCGCAACACAGTGTCACCAGAGTTGTATGTAGAACCTCTGAAAATGGTTGGCCCAAAGTCAGGATGTGCCCCCTTTGTAAATGTCCAACCCGTTAAAGTTGTAGGACCATCGTGATCTAATTTCTTAAAATATTCACTCCCAGATAAATAAGAAGTCAAATCATCATCTTCAAAACTACCATTCCAATCAGTCATCGTATTGCTGACTAATTCCCAAGTAGTATCTGTTTTATCTCCTACAGCAATAATAATGGAATCACTATAAGCAATGTCTCTTACGACTTTTAATCCACAATCTACAGTGCTCCATGTAATACCATCACTTGAATATGCAAAACTATTTCCAATGGAATCTCCACCGGCCAGCCATAATGAACCATTGTGTTTCAAACATAATCCAGCATTGCTAAATCTCATACCAAGACCGGTCCATTCAAACCCATTTATTGAGTAAGCAATAGAATTAGCAGATTGACCAACTGCTACCCAAATTTTGTTGTAATATGCTACATTTACGGCTTTTTCCGTAAATATGGACTTACCCAAGCCATTCCATAGATATCCATCATATGAATACGCAAGAGTGTTCTGCGTTCCTTCGCCACTAGCAATCCATAAACTACCATTTGAAGCGACTGAATATGCGTTTGAATCAAACACACTACTAGAACCATTCCATTGCTTTTGACCATCATATGACCAAATCATTTTATTTTGGCCATCTTTTCCGGAAGAAACATACAAAGTTCTAGGAACTTGAATATTTCCAACAACATTCTGATTTACAGTTTCTTTCAGTTCAATATCAATATTTGTGTCGGATTTTGTCCTAGAATATTGAACATCCATGTTATCCGTATTCAATGATTCTGTAGACTTATACAGAATTGTTTGAGAACTATTGATACTATCCAAGTATATTTGTTTGATTTCTTTACTTCTATTCAAAATTATACCCGCATCAATGAGTTCTCCTTTTGCTTTGTATAAAGCCTTCGTGTTAATGGTGCTCATTTATATACTATATAAATAGAATTATATAGTATAATCCTTATGCTTTTTTATCGATATTTTTATTTCATATTTTAATTAATAAAAGAATTATACCAAACATTAGATAAATAAGTGGAACCATATTTACCAGTGTCTTTGTCGGCATTGTTCAAATTAGGTCCCGCGTTGACTACTTTATTCAATTCTGTTATTGAAAGTGCTTTTTCGAAATATTGTAAATTCGAAATGTATCCGCTAAATCCACCGTTTTGAGCAATATGAACATCATAATAATTCTGTTTAGGGACATCCACCAAATTGTTCCTAAAAACAATTGAACCGTTTACATAAACATCGATGTATTTATTCTGGCAACGAATAGCTAAATGGAAATATTTGGAAATTGGTAAATTATCTATTTTGATTATTTCGGTGTTTGTTCTTACACGTGTTGATGGATTTGCTACAGTATCCATAAGAATATATAATGTGTTGGAATTGGTATCTTCGCCCGGTCCAAAGTAAACCCCAGGACCGTGATTTACCGACGCATATTCACCATGTTTCTTTCCATCTCCCTTCACAAACACAGGTCTATATGTCTTTGTTTTATCTCCATCAATTACATTGTATAACAACCATACAGACCATGTAAATTCAATACCAGTGTCCTCATTATTAGAACGCTTAATCATTTTAGATGCTTTATCATTAGGGTTTTGTTTGATGATTTTGTCTTTGTTTCCTGGTAATTGACCATTCAATAAATACACGTTATTTGAAGGAGACGTGAAGTATCCAATCAAATAAATCCCTAAATTCATCAATATTAAAAACACAATGACCACCAACAATATGAAACCTGTCTTTGCTATTAAGCCATTTGATTCCATAAATCCAGCAGGGGCATTCTGTGTATCACCATTAGAACCTGACTCGTTCAAATTTCCCATAATTGAATCTTTCATTGAAGAAATTGAATCCATAATTCCTCCACTATTTCCTTGTTGTTGTTCAGTATTTTCTTCAGTTGCCATTATAAAAATTGTATATATATTATTCTTTATTATATTCACGAAAAACATACATAAAGAATCTTTCATACAATAACTTGTCCGGTTTTAGCTCAGTTGGTAGAGCGTTGGACTGTAAATGTTTTTAGTGGTAATCCACAGGTCGCTGGTTCGATTCCAGCAAACCGGATATTATTATATACCGTTGTGTATGTAATAATATTTTCATTTCCTTTAGAATATGTTGTATGTATAGTTTTTGGAATCTTTTTGTAGATTCACACTCATATGCATTTTGCTGTTTCTTGTTTTGGAATTAGGACCACCTGAAGCAGCACTATTACCCTTGGTGTAATAAGACCAGACAGTTTGAGGGTCCAATGGATAATCCCATCTATACAAGTTGCTCAAGTAGATATCGGATCTTTGGAATGTAAAGGTAGGTTTATCATTGGCAGCATTTGACATTGATGGAATGGTTAATTTCTTGGAAGTCACCAATTTACCATTCATGTAAACATCCACATAGTTGCTAGAAACGGCTACTACAACATAGACCCAACTTTGAATAGGGAAGTTATTAGATATAACGATGGATTCAGTGCTATTGGCGGCTTGTGTTCCCACAGCAACATCGGCGTATAATGTTGGTGTTGTATTATCTAGGCGTAAGGCAAACAACCAAGGTTTTGAAGGAGAAGACCCATCATTGGCACTATTTCCGTATCTTACAAATGGTTTTCCTACAGTTGTAAATGAATTCACATAAATCCACGTTCCCACAGTATATAATGCGGAAAAGGGAGTTTTAATATCTTTTGAAGGAACTGGTGTAATATCTTCACCATTCAAATATAGGTTTTTTACAACTGTGGGTTGTTTTCTAAAACTCAAGTAAATGAAAAACAAAATGATTAGAATTACAATAATTAAGCTAATTATCAAAAGTGACATATTATAATTTATATAAATATATTTTTTCGATTCACTTTATTCGTAAATAGGCGGATTTTTCGTGAAATTCAGATTGTAATGTGTAGTGATTTGACTTTTTGATAATACAAATGGATAATATAATATATTGCTAATAGAGCCATATAATCCGTCTTCGCCCTTTTTAGGGCCGATTGAAATTACATCCGTATCACTATATTGTGGCAATGCGTTTTTACTAAATGTATAAGACCTTTCTATTTTACCATTAATAAATACATCTACAGAATTTGACCTATAGTTGAAAACAATATGATTCCATTTTTGTTTAGGCAATTGTATCTTGTATGGTTCTCCGTCGGATGAAAAATATAGGAAAAACATATCCTCCCCTTCGTCGTTCTTATAAGTTAGTGTTGGATGTCCCTTTCTATTATTAGAACTGTAACTGAATATGGTGGTTTCTTTTGAATATGCATCTCTGTTTGGCGGCATTGGATTCACATATACCCACATTGATAATGCGTATCCTGTTCTATATGACATTTCACCAGAACCCGATGGGTCTTTCACTTGATTGATTCTTTCCTTCTTCAACTCTCTGTCGATTTCCACATATTTGTCCAAAAATTTCGGTTCTTTCAACAATGGATACGCACCACTATTAATGGTGTTTCTTACAAATGGTAAAATATAGAAATAGAATGCCAAAAGACCTAATTCAACACCCACCAAGATAAGAGTAGACCTAGGTGTAGAATAATAGTCGCCCATAACATATTTCATAAAGTCCGTCAACAAACAAGGAATGTAAAACACCAAGTTGGCTAAAAGCCCAATCCAACCACTCATTTTTATTAAATATTTCTTAAACACATTATAGGCAATAGACAATAAGACAATGGCTAACAACGCATACACAGTATACAGCAAATATTTATTGAAAATATATTTTGTTAAAAAACTATTGAACAACCAGAAAATGATGCCGAATACAACCAATGTGATTCCAGCACCTCCCATTATATACGACATCACCTTTCTGTCAAAAGACACAAACACAATATACGCAAAAATTGCTATAATGGGAACCACTATTGTAAATACGTATGTAAGAAGATTTTGTGTAGATGCGTATTCATCATTCGATGCTACATGGGACTGATATACTACAAAAATACTCACCAATACAACGACTAATAATGGTATGTTTTTCTTTGTAATAGATATCAATTCATTTATATAAAGTTTCAAATAATTCACATATGATGTTAATGTGCTTAAAAATGATGTTTCTTGTTCCATATATCTTATAAATACATAATAATCATACATAGTCCTCATATTCAATAATTATTGTGTATGAGTTTACAAATTTTCGATCGTTGTTTTCTTTCCGTGACAATCTCTACAAAGTGCCACTAAATTGTCCACATGATTGCTTCCGCCATATTCTAATCGTATTTTGTGGTCTACTTCAAACCAAGCATTTAGTTGATTCTGACAATCTCCACATTTCCAATTTTGTCGGGCTGCCACAAACTTCTTCTTGGTTTCACTAACAGAACGTTTTGTGGGTTTCTTTCCTGAGTTCATTATTTTCTTTTCATAGCCACTCATAGAATGGTCTTGATGAACGATGAAATTTCCAACAGTATTGAGTTGTTGGTCTCCATTGAAATTTTGTCGAGAAGTGAAATCCAAAATAGGATTCAGAATACTCGATGTGCCTTTATCAATGGGTAAATATTTCAAATAATCATTTGTAGTAGATAACATTTGTCCCGCATTGAGAGGGTTCTTTTTTATCATATAATACACAAATAATCCGGCCAGACCAATTCCTGCCATTTGATAATATTTTTTCCATGAAAACAATAATTTGACTAGTTTTCCATCATAATATAAATTGGCAATGAAAAATCCGGTTATTAAAAATATGATGATTTCTATTCTCATTTATGTAATCTATATTATACTCATACAAAATATCATTGTATTAGTAAAAATACCAAATCAGCAATACACAAATAAATAGGAATGCGGCAAATATCCAATATTTTCTAACATTGATTTTGTCTGATAAATACGCCGGTTTAGGACGATATTCGGCGAAATAATTTTCTAAAGCCGCCATATAAGATATTTCTTCTTTACCCAAGATATAATTTACTTTATTGTGTATGAAGTGAACCCATTTTACAAAAGACTCGCGATTATCCAAATATGGCGATACGGGATATTTATCCAACAGTTTACTAAATCGGTCCCCTATTTCACCATCTGGAATAAATAATGGCAAGTTTTGTATGAAATCATAATATTTCCGTTTTGTTACTTTATTAGGATAGTCTGGATATGATAATGCAATTGTCATCAAGAAAAACCAATATTTCGGCCCCCACGTTTCGGCCCTTAATACATTCTCTTTTTTGGATTTTTTCCCCATTTATTCACGGAAGAAATAAACTATATAGAAACGTGTTATTATAATCATTTAGATTCATCGTATTTAATAAAATTATGAACAATCACATTTATTGTAATAACTGTGGTAAGTCTGGACATATATACCATCAATGTAAATTACCCATTATAAGCACTGGCGTCATTGCGTTTAAACGGTGTTTAGACGATGGCAATATTCGATTTCTTATGATTTGTCGTAAAGATACTTTAGGTTATATGGATTTTATGCGTGGAAAATACAGTATATACAACAAGGAATACATCTTGAATATTCTTAGTGAAATGACTATTAAAGAAAAAACCAGATTAATGGAAGAAGAATTCAGTGTATTATGGAAAAAATTATGGAACAATGAAAATGAAAAAGAAAAATACTCCAATGAATATATTGAAAGCTATGACAAAATGGAAATTCTCAAACAAGGTGTTGTATTGAATGATGAAACATACAACTTGAGCGAACTAATCAGTGAATCTAACAAAAAATATATGTGGAAAGAACCTGAATGGGGGTTTCCAAAGGGACGTCGTAATATTAATGAAAATGATGTGGAATGTGCTTTACGTGAATTTACAGAGGAAACTGGATATGACAACAAAGAACTGACTTTTATTGACAATTTATTACCATTTGAAGAAATATTCAGCGGTTCTAATTACAAATCATACAAACATCGATATTATTTAATGTGTATGAAAGACTGTGTATATCCAAGGCGTAGTTCTTTAGATTTCGACACATCAGAAGTGAGTAAAATAGAATGGAAAACGTATGATGAGTGTTTAAAGTGTATTAGAAGTTATAATTTAGAAAAACTACAAGTCATTCAGAATGTGAATTCTTGTATTTCCAATTACATGTACACTTGAACATACATAAATAAACGTCTAAATGTAATAATATATTTTATCATATTATTGTAAAATACATTATGAATTCTAAACAAGCTAAATGTCCAAAAGGAACTAGACGAAACAAGAAAACCGGTATTTGTGAGCCTAAAGAAAGTTCCAATGAAACACCCATTATAGAAGCTTTGAATTTACCAACACCTATTAATGAACCAGAATCCATTATTGAAGAACCATCTAATGAAGTTCCAAAGAAAGGGAAACGCCGACAATATTGTCCTCAAGGCTTCAGGAGAAATCGTAAAACGGGTATTTGTGAACCCATTGAGAAACCAGATACAACAGAAACTATCGAGTTTATTCCGTTAGATGAAAGTGAAAATGAAAAACAAAAGACTCCACTTATTGAAATCGCAAGGTATACTCAAACACCTTCGAATGAACCGGTTCATTATGAATCTGAACCTGAAACTGAATCATCGGAAGTTTCCAAAAAATCCAACAAAACTAAAAATAAAAAACTAGGCACATTCAATGAGTTTTTATTAGAAAAGGAAAAGAAAGAAGCTGAACAAGCCGATTCTTCTAAATCTGAATTGTATCCAATATTAGGAGAACCGAATTTTGCCGCTAAAATTGCCCAAAGGAAAGAGTTTTCAGACACATTATACAACGGAACTATCGAAAATAAATCCATTATCGAAGAAACCGAAAAACTATGTCAAGCTGATTTCGAGCTCAGTCCACATCAACTATTTGTGAAAAACTTCTTGTCATTTCAAACACCTTATAATACTTTGTTATTGTATCACGGATTAGGAACTGGTAAGACGTGTAGTGCGATTGGTATTGCCGAAGAATCTCGCTTGTTTATGAAACAAATGGGCCATTCAAAGAAAATTATCGTTGTAGCGTCACCTAATGTCCAACAAAACTTCCGTATTCAATTGTTTGATGAAAGAAAATTGGAACAAATCGACGGAATATGGAATATTGAATCTTGTGTTGGAAATCAACTCTTGAATGAAATTAATCCAATGAATTTAATCGGATACACTCGAGAACGTATCATACAACAAATTCGCACAATCATTTTGAAATCGTATATTTTTATGGGATATGGTGAATTCGGTAACTTCATTGACCGCAATATTAGTGTGTCACAAGATAGTGGATTGAATGAAGAAGAAACAAAGAAACGCCGGTTCAAAAACATCAAACAAGTATTCAACAAACGACTCATTATTATCGACGAAATACACAACTTGAGAATTACAGATGTTAATAAAAATAAGAGAACATCGATTTTACTCAATGAAATAGCATTGAAATCCGACGATATGCGTCTTGTAGTTTTATCTGCTACACCCATGTTTAACTCATATGCTGAAATCATATGGTTGACGAATTTACTAAATGCGAATGACAAACGTGCTCTTATTAAACAAAGTGATGTGTTTGATAAAAACGGTGAATTTGTCAAGGGTAATTCTAAAAAAGAAGGCGGAAAAGAATTACTAAAACGCAAACTAAAGGGATATGTATCTTATGTTCGCGGTGAAAATCCATTCACTTTCCCATATCGGGTTTATCCTAAAACATTTGCTCCAGAACACATGATTAGCTCCGAAAATTATCCGTTATATCAAATGAACAATATTACTTTGGATGAACCTTTGAAACATGTTCCAGTCTACACCAACAAAATAGCTGAATATCAAAATCGTGGATATGATTTCATAATGAAAGATATGACCCATCGTTCATACGATAAAACCACCAACAAAGGAAATATCGTTCAAATGCCTACTTTCGAAAATATGGACAGTTTCGGATACACATTATTGTTGGCACCAATGGAAGCCCTCAATATTGTTTATCCTAATGAGTTCCTCGATTCTTATTCTGATTCAACTCCTATTGAAACATACACACCAGAAAAACGCAAGAACGTGATTTCATCATTCATTGGAAAAGAAGGGCTACATAATATTATGTCTATGAAACAACAAGAAAATCCATACCCTATACGATACAATTACGAATATAAACCTAAAATTCTTGAACAATATGGTTCTATTTTCTCTCCATCTGAAATCTCTAAATATAGTCACAAAATATCCAACATCTGTAATATCATCAAGAATTCCAAAGGAATCATTTTAGTGTATTCTCAATTCATCGATGGTGGAATCATACCAATGGCTCTTGCTTTAGAAGAAATGGGATTTGCCCGTTATGGTAGTGCTCACTATACCAAGAATTTATTCAAGAAACCACCCAGTCCACCATTAGATGCCAATACTTTAGAACCTCTTGAAGAAGATGGAAAGAAAAGACCCGCGGGATTCAAACAAGCTAAATATGTGATGATTACTGGCGATAAGCATTTTTCACCGAATAATTCCGAAGACATCAAACATATCACGACATCTGATAATAAAAATGGAGAACTTGTAAAAGTAATATTGATTTCTCGTGCGGCGGCAGAAGGATTGGATTTTAAGAATATCAGACAAGTTCACATTTTAGACCCTTGGTATAATATGAATCGTAATGAGCAAATCATAGGTCGTGCGGTGCGTAATCTAAGTCACTGTAAACTGCCATTTGAAGAACGAAATGTAGAGATTTACTTACATTCCACTTTACAAAAAGATAATGAAGTAGAAATGGCTGATATGTATGTCTATCGTGTTGCTGAAAAGAAAGCCATCGAAATAGGTCGTATTACAAGATTGCTAAAAGAAGTAGCCGTGGATTGTCTTCTAAATATTTCTCAAACAAATTTCACACAAGAAAAACTCAATCAAATCATTGAGAACCAAAATATCAAAATCAATCTTTCCAGCGGAAAAACTATCGATTTCCAACCCGGTGACCTTCCATATACTGATGTGTGTGATTATATGGACAATTGCGATTTTAAATGCGATGTATCTAAAGATGCTATTAACGATGAAGTCATACAAAATACATACAACAATATCTATATCCAAAATACGGCAATCGGTCTTACAAAACGTATTCGAGAACTATTTAGAGACCGTTCTGTATATAACCGCCAACAATTGATATCCAGTATAAACTTTTACAAAAAATATCCAATAGAACACATATATTATGCTCTTACACAATTCATAATGAATCATAATATTGAATTGATTGATAAATATGGTCGAACAGGATATTTAGTAAATAATGGATTGTATTATGCTTTTCAGCCATCAGAAATCAATGATACCCACGCAAGTATTTATGAAAGAAATACTCCAGTTTTGTATAAAAATGAGAGTTTGGTTCTCGAACTTCCTAAAACATTTTCGATTCAGAAAAAGAAAAAAGAAAAATCGGATTCTGAAGATTCTGTTTTACAAAAGGAAAATGAAAATAAGATTTCGAGAACCTATGACAAATTATTGGAAGATTTGAAGGAGAATATTGAAATGGTTCATACATCAAATTTGAAAATATATTCGGGTGAATATAATTACTATAAATATGCTAATACTGTTATCAATATATTGTTGGAATATCACAAAATACCCCTCCAGTATATCAATAAATATTTGATTTATCATTGGACCGACGTTCTCGAAACACAAGAAAAATTAGAACTCATCAAAAATTTGTATTTCGGTAATTCTAAAGAAAATCCTAGTGGATATGAAAAGCATCTAAAATCGTATTTCGAGAACAAACGGTTCGAAATCAGTTCTCAAAAACGCCATGCTTTTGTTGTTGCCACTCAAGACAAAAACACAATATATGTGTATGATAAAAACAAAGGCGAACTAATAGAAGCCGGTCACAGTGATAAAGAGGAAATATCACCGATGATTAAAGAACGGTTCTCAATTCCTAAAAATCAATTCCACGCTAAATTGATTGGATTTATGTATTTATTCAAAAATAAAGAAATTGTTTTCAAAATCAAAGACCTAACACAAGCAAGAAATAATATGGGAGCAAAGGCTACTAGTGCCGATAAAAAGGAACTCATTGAAAAACTATCATCCCTAAATGATGGCAAAGATGTATATACAGAAACCGGCGTTGATAAATATGCTATTTGTGTTTTATTGGAAGTTTTGTGTCGTTATTTAACGGAAACTACTAAGAAAGTTTATTATTTGGATTTTGAAGAGGCCATACAAAACGATATTGTGAAACTCAAGTTTTCCTAAACAAATACTTTTTGATTTTTAAAAAATTGATTACAAAATACATTTAAATATATCTTGTAATTATAGTAAATGGAAGTGAATAAAAAAAATAAGGACATTCAGGATTACCAACACGAGCCTTATGCTTTATCGATGTTGACAATGAAAGTGTATTTATCAATCAACAATATTGGTAAACACTTGAAACAAAATTTAGAGAAAAAAATCAAATCGATGACCGAAGGCCGTTGTATTGTAGAAGGATATATTAAACCTGAATCCGTGAGAATCGTAAATTATTCTTCCGGTAAAATCAATGGTGAATTTGTCGAGTATACTTGTAGCTATGAGTGTATGGTTTGTCATCCAGTTGAACATATGAAAGTTGAATGTACTTGTAAGACTGTAACAAAGGCCGGTATTCACGCAGAAGTGGTAGACCGAAAAGGCAATGTTCCAATCATCATATTTATTGCTCGTGACCATCATTTGACAAATAGTGTGTATGAAAGTGTGAGAGAAAACACAAAAATTCTTGTAACTATCATTGGTGTGCGTTTCGAATTGAATGATGAAAATGTATCTGCTATTGGTAAATTGGTGGACCTTTCTCCTGATAAAATCACGGGAGGTCAAAAGCCATCTTTACAAATATTAGATGATTAAATCATAAATATACGATTATATGAAACATATATTTATCAAACATATATAAATATATTTTATTGTATAATTCATATTGTTTGTATTTGAATATGGATTTAGAAGAAATGAAAAAGAAGATTGAAAATTTGGAAAAACATCATCATTTACAGATTTTGAAAATCATCAAGGCTTCTCCTATGAATCATACAATTAATGAAAATAAGAATGGTGTGTTTGTCAATTTAGCAATTTTGCCAGAATCGACCATCGACGAAATTATCAAATATTTAGATTATTTGAATGAACAAGAAGATTTACTCATTGATTTAGAATCTAAGAAAGAAGATGTCAAGAATACATTTTTTATTGAAAAAGAAATTAAAGATAATTCACTAGACTTATTTAGCTATCAGATTTAAAGATGCCAACACAAAATACCGACCCATACCATTTACGAAATTTTACTCAAAGGTTTTTATATCAAATTTTTTACGATTATAATAAATTTGATAAATTAGGAGATTTAGATGAATTACAACCATTTGTTTATACACCAGAGAGTGTTGAAAATCTCAAAGACTTATTCAAACATTCCATTGATGAACCCGAAGAAGAAAACATCCAACAAATTGAAGTGTATGAAAAACCTGTTCAAGAAAACATTCAAATCGAAAAACCAACAGTGATGCCTAAAACATTCAACAAACAATTATTTGACGACGACCATTTTGTCCCGAAACATCAAGATAGTTTGTTTTGGTGTATATTTTATGGTGTGTATGGAGAAAATGAATACAAACAAGTGGGTCATCGGTTTGATAACAGAGAGTCGGAAGAGAAACAGAATATCACACAATATTTTAGAACAAAGGATATCAAGCTCTTGAAAAACACGAATCAAAAAATAACCAATGCTGACGCACAAGAAATATTATCGGATTTT
>MDTG01219469.1_pt1 | contig 21726 bp, 9 predicted proteins | sample 811421 | NCBI WGS metagenome assembly MDTG01 (sample SAMN05326645, study PRJNA326480) | marine metagenome | isolation source: seawater | place: Pacific Ocean: South East | collected 2011 | reverse complement strand
GAGTTTTAATTTTATTAAATCAAATTATAGTAATTTATTTGGAGAAACACCGACAGAATTTATTACAGGAATTGATTACTTATTAAATAAGTTTATTCGTTACACATTCAATAAACATGTAAGATATATAACTGAAAATCAACCTATTATTGTAAAAAATAATAAAAATGCTTTATTAGCATTAAACATAATGAATTTAAAACAAAGTCATAATAACGTTTTAACTGATGGTAATTATAAATTTAATTCTATTGAATTCATTACAGATAAAACATCAATTTTCCGTAATAAATTAAGTGATTTACTTAATCGTGTTAATAATATTGACAAAACAGGAGGAATGAATATTGGTGGAAAAGATTTTACTAAGTATATTTTATATTTATCTGATGATTATGAAACGAACCCAGATAGACAAAATTTATTTTTAAAATTTCCCTCTGGTTTATCAGCATATCAATATTTAGAAAATGATCAAACATTTAATTCTGGTAATAAAAATAATGGATTAATTCATCACATGGCAGCTTGGTCATATGCTTTGGAGATATATTCTTTACAAGTATCATTTATTCAAACAATTGAATCACATATGAAAAATTTAAAAAAAAAATCAAAAAAAATTTCAGTGAATACTCCTGCTGCAATGACATTTTACATAAAAGAATATTTAAAACAACTTGATAATTATATTGATGAAGCATATAAAGATGATAGAATAATAAATAGTAGTTACTTAACAGCGCAACAACTTAAAGATAAAATAAGTTTTCGTGAATTATTAGAAAATAGCTGTTATGCTAGTAATTATCAAGAATGTTGTTATTATTTAAAAACATTAAATGACGCAACTGGTCAATATTACGCAAATTGTCAATCACTTGAGTCAATTAATAATGAAATTTCAAACGCCTCCTATGATAATGGTTTACTAGAATATAATAACGTTACTTTAGGATTAAGTCAATTTTATATTTATTCTATGAATACTTTATTACTATATATTAATTATTATTTGTGTAAAATGTTAAGAGATTCATATTGTACAACTGCTTTAAGTCAAAGTCTTATTGCTGAAGCAGATAGTAAAAATACTAGTGTAAGAGACATTATAGATAAACAGTCAAATTATGCAGTAGCAAGTAGTAGTCGTCCTGATAATTCTTCAGTCGCAACACCAAGTTTCACAAGTGAACCATTTATTTCATCCCGTGAAGGCTTTGAGGGAAATAGTAAATTAATTATTGGTGAGACAAAATTTACAGATACAGTAAGTAATATAATTAAAAACTTTACTTTTAATTTAGATGGTAAAGAACAAACTCTTGAAAATTATACAAAAGATCAACTGAATATGTCTAGTTGTGTTCCTGCTAATACTCCATATTTTTCAGCAAATTATAAATGTGGAACTCAAGTTAATAACAATCCTATATCAAGCGCATTATTATCAGATAATGTATCATTTAATTGTGCTGATCCAGAAAACGAAGCAAATGATTTATACAAATGTAATACATTTTATTTAGAATTAGATGATAACGGTAATTTAACTATCAAACAAGGAGATAATGTATTTTGGTCTAAAAAATTAGATATTGATGAATTTGATAAACAATTTATTGTAGTTGGTCAAATGAATCAATCTACACATTCTCCACCGAATATGTTATTAAGTGGTGAAAGTTTAGCAAATGGTGACTTTTTATCTTCTCCAAATAAAACTTTTAATCTAGTTAACGAAAATGGTAATCTTGTCATTAAATATAAACATACACCTTGTTTGCGTAATACAGACGACAATACAGTATATGGATATCATACTAATAATGACGCAAGTAAAAAATCTATTGGTATGTATTATCTTGATGATGTAAATATACAACATATTGGTAAAAGTGGTCATGTAAATTTAAATGGTCAATTACAATTATATGATAACCCAGAATATACCAATTCTTATTTAAATGTAGGTAATTATTCAACTAGTCAACATACTAATAATGTAATGAATAAACCAACAACTGATGATCAAATTCTTACTAGCCCAGAGGGTGCTTCTATAATGTTTAATACCGGTTCAGCAAGTGAATGTGCTAGTAAATGTAATAAGATACCGGAATGTGGTGGTTATGTTATTTCTGGCAATAGTTGTATGATTAAAAATGGCTCTATGTTTCCAGTTGGTTTACGTAAATCTGATGAAAATAGTAGAATGTATGTTCGTATGAAAGGTATTCCTGATGATAATTTAGATACATCATGTTCTAAAATAACAAATAAGAATAACATGACAAATAAATTATTTGAACAATATGAATCTTCTGGAAATTTATTAAATGGTTTTCGTGATCCTAAAAGTAAATGTGATATGATTGAAGCAAGTAAACCTTATTATGATGAATATATGCGTACAAAACAAATATTAGATGCCGCAAAGAAAGAATTAAACAATTCACTAAATGTTTTAAATGAAAAAGATATTGATAATCTAAAACAATACAATGTTAATGTTGACACAATGCAGAAAAATATACAATATCAAGATGATTTACAAAAAAATACATACAAAAAAATAGATAATATAAATACTACTGAAACAGCTTATGAAGATATACATGATTATATGAACCAAAATTTACAGTCAATGTTTATTTACAGTGCACTAACAGTTGGTTTCCTTGGTATTACATTTGCTATGATGTAAAAATTATTTTTTTAATATTAAAACAAAATATTCAAAAAATAACAAAAATATTATATTATAATAAATAATAATTCTCTTATTTATACATGCCTGAAAAATACAATAGTAAACGTTTTTTAAATTATAATCATATTGTTAACAATAAAAATATAAAAGGTTTAGATATTGATTCTTTAAATAAAGATGCCGCATTTAGTAGTTTAGGAGAAATACAACAAAATATAACTGATGATGTATCTAATGTTAATTTAAGTATAAATGATCGTAAAAATAATTTGGATAAATTAAAAAATATTTATGATGCTAAAGTTGATATGCTTAAAGAATTAGATGGACAGGTTAGTGTTCAACAAGATAGATTTAATGATACAAATACAAATAAAATTAATCAACAAGCAAATTTAAACATAGTTAATAGTGAAATAGAAAAAACTAAAGAAAAAAATGAATATTACAATGGCTTAATTACAGATAAAGTTAGAAATATACAAATTAACACATTTTATCAAAAAAAATATAGTAGTCAAATTCATTTATTAAAGTTTATTATTGTTGTTTGTATTTTAATTATTGCTCTATCATTCGCAAGAAAATCAAAATATTTAAATGATAATATTTATGCAGGTTTAGTAGGAGTTATAATTTTTCTTGCTATTGTTCGTATTTTACATTTACTTTTTGATATTTTTATACGAGACAAAAATAACTTTGATGAAATCGATAATTCTTGGTTATTATCAATTTACAACAGTGATGGTAGTAATCAAAATGCTGACAATGTAGATGGTGATAGTGATAAAAATAAATGTTCTAATAATAATAATAATAGTTTAGAAGAAACTGATGATACCGATGATATCAATGATACAGATGATATTAATGATAGTGATTTAAACAATTTAAATGAATAAATAATTTAAATGAATAAATGATATTGATAATATTTTTTTAAATATTTTGTATTTATAAGGACTTTCAAAATATTTAATATATTATGAATAATTTGTATTATTACTTATTTCCTCAACAAGAAGGACTATGTTTGCCTCCATGTAAAGGTAAGAAAAAAGGAAAAAAAGCTAAAAAAAAAGCTAAGAAAACAACATCTGATACTGTATCCGCATTTGGTGATACAGCAAATGAAATTCAAGATGTAGTTGCAGACAATGAAAACAATGGTGGTAAATCAGTATGTAATCCTGCTAATGTTCCATCAAATGGAGATATTGAATTATTAAAAGGAGTAATGGAAATCTCGGAACAAGCTTTTGAAAATGTAAAAAATCGTAATAAGTTAAATGATTTTTACAAAGAATATGAAAAATCAATTCATTTTAATAGTAATTACAACGATAATTTAATAAAAAAAGAAAATAAATATTACTCATATGCGTTTGGTGAAGATAATTACAATGATCTATATAATCGTAGGTTATTAGAACTAAATAAAAATGATTTAAGTGAAAATGAAATAGAACAACTTTTGAATGATTTAAGTAAACAAGTATATATTAATAGTGAAATTAGTAAAAATGAAAAGACTTTAGAAAAAACAAAAATTGAATTAACAAATCAAAAACAAAAGTTAAAGCAAGATATGTATGCTACAGAAAATAATATTTATGTTGAAAATCGTGACAATTATTATGAAAATGATAATTTATATACAATAAAACAAACAACTGATATTATTACTTATATTTATATTTTGTTTTTTTTGCTTTTTTCATATATTAGATTAAAAAATACAACATTACCAATATTATATGAAATATGTATATTAATTTTTATATTTCTTTTACCTACATTTTTTTATGATAATACTATTAAATTTATACAAAATACATTTTTGTAATTCTTTTTTTTACATATATAATACAAGATAATAAAATGAGTCAAATTCAGGATAGTGACGGAGCTCAAGAATATATTGATCAAAAAGATACTATTGGTTACAGTGACGAAGCTGAAGAAAAAAATTCACCACCTGATAATGATAGTAATGATGATGATGATGATACAGGTTCATCTTCAATTGATGAAGGTAAAGAAAAATTAAACGAAATGCAGAGAGATGGAACTATTCAAACCGCAAAAGATCTTTGTTCAATGGATATGACTGATACTATTGATATGATTAATCAATTTGTTTTTAAAGTTAGAAATGGTTATTCATTAAATCTTAGTAGTCATTATCAATTTATTATTGATCGTTTAAGAAATAAATATTTAAAACATCTTGAAAAAAATGATACTCGTTATGATGAACTATTACAGAATGAAAAGAAATATTTTCGTGAAAAATACAGCAAAAAAATGTATGACGACTTATTAAATTATCGTGAAATATATTTAGTTTCATCTGATAAAAAAAATGAAAATGAAGTGAGACAAATGATGAAGAATTTAGAAAAAACTATAGTTGTAAATGAAAAATATAAACAACAAGAAATAATTATTGAAAAAGAAATTATACATTATCAAAAAGAAAAAGATAAAATTAAAGAAACAATCAGTTCATATTCTAATTCTAAAGATGTTGAAAGTACAAAATTATATAATAAAAATATTGAACTTTTAAAACAAGTTGGATTATATGTTTATGTTATTTATTTCTTATATTTATGTGTATTTATTAGTATTTTACTTATAACAGATCTTAAAAATACAATAACATCGTTTTATAAAATTTTATTCTTAATTACTATTATTATTTTACCAGATTTTATATATCCAAATTTTTATTTTTACATATTAGTCCCATTTGTAGATTTTGTTTATAATAATACATTTTTTACAAAAGAACTTCCTCCAAATGTTTACAATGATATTAGTGAAAATAAATTTTAATAAATATTTTTAATATTTTGATATTCTAAAATGAAAGTATCAAAATATTTAGTTGAATTTTTAGGAACAACTTTGTTCCTTTTTACTATCTTACGTTTCCCTAGTGCCGCTATGATTTCTTTAGCTCTATTTATCGTTATTGTTGCTGGTGGAAAAATTAGTGGTGGACACTTTAATCCTGCTGTTTCTGTAATGAAATACGCACAAGGACAACTTAAAGTAGAAGATCTTGTTTTATATGTGGTATTCCAAGTTCTTGGTGGTTTATTTGCTTTGTCTATATTCAAAATGCTTTAAATTAATGAATGTTTTAATTTATAATAATGATCAGATAAATAACAATGTAAATCTAACCAATATAAAACATATTCTATATATAATTCGTAATTTCCAAAAATAATATTTCTTTCATTGAATTCTATATAAGTTGTTGTAATTAATTTATTAAATAAATCATTATTTAATAATTTATTTATTTTTTTATTATGATTAATAATATCTAGTAACTTATTATTACGATAATCTAATAAATTATCATAATGACATTTTCTTAAAAAAATATCTAGAACTTTCTCATTACTTGGTTTTTTATTTTCATATGTATTGATATTATCATAATTTAAATATTCTTCAATAAGAGATTTTATTTGGCAATTACTGTCAATCTTTAATTTTACTGTAATAATATTATTAATTAATTCATTATACATGTCTGTTTTTTTTTAATATCAAAAAATATATTCAAATAATTAGGTAAATTATAAACATTATTAATAAATAATTCATGTTTTTTCATTTCTTCAATGTATAAATTTTCATTTGAAATATTATTATTAATGTTATTTAAATTATTAAAAATTTTTATTGATTTTTTTAAACAAGACATTATCAATAAAAATTTTTATATATATTTTACACTGTATAACTATACATTTAAATTTTTAACTACATTTTTTATATTTTGTTTATCTCCATAAATTGATTTCAATGTACGAGCACTAGCGTCTGTAGCATTAATAAATCTAGGCATCCAATAATAAGGAATAGTTTCTTCACAATTCTGAAATTGACGTTTAAATAAAACATAGTAATATTTTTGTTCAAGTGTCTCACATGATAAATGTTTGGGATATATTGTTCTCTCTATTTCTTCGTTTAATAATTTATCTTCTATCATTTTTGTTTGTATATCATCTTGAATAACTTGGTACCAAGACTTTTCTAAAGAACTTACACCATCACTAAATGCTTCTTTTTGACGCCATAAAATATTATTTGGTAAAAGAGTTGAGTTTAATTTTTCAATTGAATTACGAATTAAATATTTTTCAATATTAGTGTTGTTACACATTGGTGATAATTTATTTGTATGATTTCGTTTTGATATTTCAATAGACAAATACATGTTTACAAAATCTTTATCTAAAAACGGAGTTCTTGGTTCAAGACCATGACTTGAAATTGATCTATCACTCCTTAAAACATCGTAATAATGAATATTATTTAATAATCTTTTACATTCTTCATCAAATAAAAAATCATTTGGAGCTTTATGGAAATATAAATATCCACCCATTAATTCATCAGCACCATCTCCATTCAAAACTACTTTTACATCTGTATTTTCTTTAATATATTTTCCAATTAACCAGTTTCCTGTACTTGCTCTTACTGTTGTTGTATCGTAACTTTCAATATCATAAATTACACTTGGTATAGAATTTAAAAAATCTTCTTCACTCAATGTAACTTGATGATGATAACTTCCAATGTGATTAGCAACTTGTTTTGAATATTTCAAATCCTCAGAACCAGTTAAACCAATACTAAATGTATGTAATGGTGATTTCCCATTTTCTTTCAAAATTTCTTGTGACAAAGCACAAATAATACTACTATCTAAACCGCCTGATAATAATGCTCCAACAGGCCTGTCACTTGTTAATATTCTTCTACTTACTGCTGCTTTTAAAGAATAATACAAAATTTGATGAATATCTAATGAACTATAATCATAATTAATTACAGGGGGAATATGTATATATTTTTGTATTGAATTGAAATTATAAAAATTATTATCATGATGTTTTTTTAAAATCATACAATGTCCTGGATCAAATTGTTTTATAGTATTATTTTTCATTTTGTCCATATTAACTAAAGATGACAATGTTGAACTAAAACAAAATAAAGAATTCACAACCGATTTCGTTATATTTAATTCTTGATTTATAGTAATTTGTTTAGAAAAATTATAATATAATGGTCTAATGCCAAACTGATCACGTGCGATTAATATTATATTTTTTATACCGTCATATAAAACAAAACTAAATTCTCCGTTTATTAATTTCAAAAAATCTAATTCAAATAATTTATATAAATGTAAAAGGACTTCAATATCGCTTTTACCTTTAGGAGTGATATTATATTCTTGAATTAGTTCTTGATAATTATATATTTCTCCATTACCTATTATTACATATTTTCCAAGTATAAGAGGTTGGTCTCCGGATGGATCTAGACCATTTATAGCAAGGCGATGAAAGGATAAAAATATTTTTTCATCATAAAATGAATATTTTTCAACTTCAGGTCCTCTTTTTTTATTTTTTTCAATATGTTTTATTAAATTATTTTTCACAGGATCTATTTGCCCATTTATAAATGCAAAAATTCCACACATGATAATTAATTATAACTAATTTATTTACAAAATATATAAATTGCTTGTAGTAAACAATAATAAAAAACTATTTAATATCTTTTTATTATTATTATTTTATTTATAAAATAAATAATAATAATATTTAAAAGAGTAAAATGAATTCTCATCGTTTTTTGAAACATAATAATATTAAAGAAGAAAAATTACAAAATGATAAATTATATGGAAGAAATGTTCCATCATTTTTTATACAACCTAATATTGATTTTAGACCTATTAGTACAAAATATAGTTATTTCCAAATAGAAGATGAATACGCAAAATCTAATGAAAAAATAAAAATTTTAAATGATTATGACCCTAAAAATGTTTTCTTCCCAGGTGATTCTAAACCACCTTTTTCATATTTCGCACGTAATGTTGATACCGAAACTGATCTACGAAATCAATTCATGGCATTACAAAAAGCTGACCAAGCTGTTTATGTACCAAGCTCGACAAGTGATTTATATAATTCAATTTCAAATGTTTCATCTAGAAATGAAGATAAAGAACCAAATTTTTATAAATTAACAGATAATGAAAAATATCAAAATCATTCTAAAATATCTCAGTTTAGAGAAAATAGTTTATTTCATAATAATACTAGACTTTCAAATTATAATATAAAAAAAGATAAACGTAATAAGAACTAAAATTTACAAAAAAAGTATTGATTTTTCATTTTGATATTTATCATTTAATCTTTCATTTTCATTTTCATAAGATAGACATAATGAATTATAATCAAAGCATTCTTCTAAACCGTTCTTTTCTTTTTTTATTGATTTATTCAAAAAAATTTTACTATTTTTTCTTGAATTTGGTTTATTTTTTTTTTCAACAATCCTATTATTTTTTTGAGACTTATTTTTTGTAGTTATACCATGGATTGTTTTCATAATTATAATATATATTTCTTAAACATTTTTATATTTTATATAATTTTAATCTATTTATAAATTTATCATATTATGATTTCTATGATAAATTTACAATCTATTGTTTCTTAGCTTTTTTACCTTTTTTACCTTTTTTTGCTGTTTTTCTTTTTGGTTCAGTTTTTACTGCGCCAAATTGGCCTTTTTTGGTTTTGTATCCTGCTTTTTCTAAACGTTTCATTTTTTTCTCCATAGCATGTTTTTTCTTTGAAACAATTCTACCATGTTTATTTTTAACTAAATCTTTTTTTTTAAGTCCACCAGTAGTTTTTTTAGCGGTTCCATGAAAAACTTGAGCGCGGGATCCGAATGTTGGCATAGATTTGCCACCTCCTAATTGTGCTGGGTTCATTGAATTTACCATATTTAATTTTATATATTATACAGAGAAAATAATTTATTTACATCTAAAATAACTAAATTGTAATCATTTATATAATATCTAAATTATGAATGTATTTTTTATAATAAATCTTTATTGATTAAAATAATTACTATCCGGTGTAATAGAAGCACCTTGTTTATTTAACATTAAATTAGCATCACGGAACATGTTTGTCAACACAGCATCACTTCTAACTGACCAAGTAGTTATATCTTGATTGAAACGATTAGCATCTTGAAACATTTGCTCCATATCTGTTACAGAATCTACAACCCATGAACTTATGTTTTTATTAAAAAATTGCGCATCTTGAAACATTTGGTTCATATCTGTTACAGAATCTACAACCCATGAACTAATGTCTGTATTAAAGGCAAAAGCTTGTAAAAACATATGCTCCATATTAGTTACATTTGACACATCCCAATTTCCTATATTTTTATTAAATTTATTAGTGGCGTAAAACATATGTGACATATCTTTTACATTTGATGTTTTCCAATTGTTAATATTTATATTGAATGAACTTGCTATCGCAAACATATTATTCATATCAGTTACATTTGATACATCCCAATTAGATATATTTTTACTGAACAACTCCGCACTTCTAAACATATAACTCATATCAGTTACATTTGATACATTCCAACTTCCTATATTTATATTAAATTTTTTTGCCTCGTAAAACATATTACTCATATTAGTTACATTTGATACATCCCATGTTGATATATCTTTATCAAATTTATTTGCCTTGTAAAACATACTATTCATATCAGTTACATTTGATACATCCCATGTTGCTATTCTTTGATTAAATTCATATTTATCTTTAAATAACTCGTACATATTTGTTACTTTTGATGTTATAATATGATTCATTGAATAATCAGTACCATCGTAAGTGATTTTAGCATTCGCATCATTAGTATAATCTTTAATTAATGAGTTATCTACAACTAAATAAGGTATACCGTTATAATTAATTACTGTACCAGCATCTACATTTTCATGATTTTCTAATTTATATGTTCCATTACTATCAACTTCAAATATGGGTTCTGGTTCTGGTTCTGGTTCGGGTTCAGGTTCAGGTTCGGGTTCAGGTTCGGGTTCAGGTTCGGGTTCAGGTTCAGGTTCAGGCTCAGGTTCAGGTATTGGTTCAGGTTCAGGTTCAGGTTCAGGTATTGGTTCAGGTTCAGGTTCGGGTTCAGGTTCAGGTTCAGGTTCAGGTTCAGGTATTGGTTCAGGTTCTGGTTCTGGCTCAGGTTCTGGTTCTGGCTCAGGTATTGGTTCAGGCTCAGGTTCTGGTTCAGGCTCTGGTTCTGGTTCAGGCTCAGGTGGAAGTGCGCATTCTTCTCTGTATTTCAATAAATTTTTTCCTCCCATGTATCCATGATAATAACAATATAAAGATACTTCACAAAAAATTTCAGTTATATTTAGTTGAATATCACCATAATAATAATTATATTCTGTACCTTCTACAGTATTATATAAAAATGATAAATTACCCTTCATATTATCATGATTAATACAGGTATAATAGGAATTACTATCATCATCATCACTCATAATAACAATAATAGAACCAGATGTTCCTGATATATTATTCGAAGATGTATTCCCTTTATTATATACTATTTTAAATGGATGATCTTCACTAATACCATATGCTATAAATTCATATGTTCTTCCTCTCATAAAAATAAATGAATCATCATTTAAATAAATAACATTGTCATTTTCATCTTTAAAATCATAATAAGGAGGAGTTACAAGATTTCCACCACTTACTTTGATTATTATAGGTGAATCATCTACAACTGAATAATTAATACCTGCTACATTTCCATTTAATATTGCGAGCGGGTTATCTGATGGAATATCTGTAAGTATATAAGTACCATCATATAATCCATATTGTAAATATTCGTTATGATATTGATTTCCATTTAATGAATATTTTCCTTGATAAATAATTACTTGAGAAGGTGAAGTTAAACATTCTACATACGGTCCGTATCTTCGTTCAGGTTCAGGTTGAGGTTCTGGTTCAGGCTCAATGTTTGCTTCTGGCTCTGGTTCGGGTTCAGGTTCAGGTTCAAATTCAGGTTGAGGTTGATATTGTGGTTGAGTTTGATAAATACCATCATTCGCATTACATTTAAAATTAACTAAATTGTATTCATTAATATCCAAATTATCTATAATATTTTCATACATGCTTGAAATTTCTGAACTATTTTTTTTTGAAGTTTGACTACATGTTATTGTGTTGACATAATAATCCATTCTATTTTTGCCTATCGCAAATAATAATTTTTTCATTTCATTTTCATTGCGTCTAAACAATATACGATAAATATTGATTTTTTTACTTGTTTTTGAATTTGAATTTATTTTACCTTTTGAACGAATTCTTTGTGCCAATAACATTTTTCTTGATATATTACTTTTATTGTATGATGTATTTTGATACTTTGATAAGTTTGGACATTTCGAGACACAATTTTTCATATTTGTTAACATAACGCCCTTAAAAACAATAAGAGTACGTATTTTTGTTTCTGCTTCATTACCTGAAAAATCTTCAACATTATAAAAAACTTGATAATTTCCAGGAATTGTTGGATTAAAATTTTGACTAAAAGTTATTATTATTTTATGTGAAACATCTTCATCATAATCATCAACAGCTGTCGCACCATATTCTTTATATTCTGATTGATATGACATATATTGAGGATTTGGACCTAATAAAGTTATTACTGGTGGTGTATAATCTACAATGTTAACTATTCTTTCTATTGGATGTGACCTATTTTCAGCTTCATCTGTAACTTCATATGTAAGTATATATGTTTTCAAATTTGAATTATCAATATTTGAAGCAATTAGTTGTTTATCATAAAAATCTAATATTTCATTGCTATTTGTGTCAATATAATTTCTGTCAATTACATTAGTTATTACATTTGAATCACTATCTGTATATGTAATAGTAATTAATTTTTTAATTAACGAATTTACTTCTATAGCGTTTAATCCAGGTTCAATATAAATACCGGTTTTGACATGTACATTAATTTCTTCATTTCCAATTAATTTTATTATAGGTCTAGTTCTATCTACTATAATTTTATAACCATTTGTCACATCATTAGACGGATTACCAATATTATTAACACTTCTAACTTTTATATCATTTGGATAATAAATTCCTTCAGGTAAATTAATTTTTATTGTAGTACAATGTGTGTTTGTTTCTTCCCCTGAAACATATATATAATTTGTTGTATCATTCGTATCATTTGTTAAATAAAATTTATATTCCCATTGAATTGAATGTAAATTATTTATATTTGGATCATTTGTATCTATATTTATTACCAATTCGAAAAATTTTTGTACAATATTATTATTACTGAAATTAACAATCGGTTCATAAGGTAGAATTGTATTTATTGAAAAATAATTTGAGAAATCATCAATAAGATCGCCTGTATTACCTGCTTCATCAGTAAAACTGGAATTTGAAACAACAATTTTTAAATTACTTTTTTTTAAATTATCAAATGCTTCAAATTGAAATGTTAATGTTGATTTATCTATCGCATAATAAAAATTAGTATCTGACTCAATAAAATTTGGATTTAAAGGAAAATACTTATTTTGAATGGAACTGTAAACATCGCTTGTAATTGGATTATATTTTGTAGAACTGTATGTGAAAACTTCGTAAATAATTAAATTCATGTCTTGAGGATTATCATCATGTCCCAAATCTAAGATATCAAGTCCTTCAAAAACATTACTGGTATGAGTAGATTTTTCCCCCATACAAAGAAGATTAACATATGAACCAGTTTCATGAATTTGGTTTGCCCATAGTTGTCGTTTTACATATTGTTGGTCATCAACGCTGGCCAACTGTAATCTGAGAACAAATGGTTTATTTAAATTAATTTTATCATTCTCGTCATTTGTATTTGTTGAAAAACAATCATTATTACCTTGACGATTTTCTATAAAATTTTTATCTCCATCTAGAAAACACATTTTCCATTGGCTAGTAGAATAGTAAAGAGATATTATAATTCCATCACTAGTATCACCATCTAAATCATAAAGCTTAGCAATATAATATTGTTTATTTGTATCAGTTAAATCTATTTTACTCATATCAACTACAAAAATAATACCTCTAATATCATCGGTAGTATAAGGTGCGGCATCTCTTATTGGAATTTTAATTTCAGAAAGAACATCTGTTTGACTGTCACTATTTAATATTGCGTTTCCTTCAATAATCACGCCATATGAATGATAACCTATTTTACCTAGTTGAATATTTCCCAGTTGTTTAGTAAGGATATTATTACTATTATTTACATCATTCCAATGTTCTATGCTTTTAACATATATTTGTTCTTGATTAAAATATATTATACTTGGAGAATCATCAGTAAATGTAAAAGATCCTGGTTGAATTGATTGAATAATAAAATTAGCATCTGTTACAAGTAGCGAATATTCAAGATCATCAATTTCTATTAATTCTTCATTATCAGATAAAAACGTAACCGTTCCAATATTTCCTAATGGTATTTCATGATTAGTATCAGTACTATATACGAATTTCATATTATTTGTATCAAAATCATCTATAGGACTAATATCTTTAATTTTTATTGTAATAATTGCTAATTCATTCTTCTTTAATAATGGTACATCACAATGTGAATATGAATTAGTATCATTTTGAATTACAGTTTCTATTGATGTAATAATTGGACTGGTATCATCAATAGTTATTTGTTCATTATTTATAGTATTAATAGATATATTACCACCATTATCCTCACTCCAAAATTTAATTTTTCCTTCTGGATATACTTCTGGATCTAAAGATATATAGTATTTTTCTTCATTAGAATCATAATCGGTTACCATTAGTTCATAATTCAATTTATTAAAAAAATAGTTACTATTATTACTATCATAATAATATGGATTATATCCAACTTCATAATAGAAAGTTAAACGTCCATTTATAAGATCATTTATATTTTCATCTATAAAAAGTTTATTTTCATTCGCATAATATATTTCAGTTAGTTCATCAATATTTAAACCATTTATTGTTACTTTTGGTTTATTAGGATTACGATTGCTAGTATAAAAGAAATTATTATAACTTCTCACATTTAATGAAGTATCATTTATATCTTTATTATCATTACTATCTTGAGGAAATGTTAGATAAAAATCACCAGTTAAACCAGGTAAATCATCTGGTATAGTATAATCTAATGTATATTCTTTTGAATTATTTCTAATCATTGTTTCTGGTATGGTATTTAAATCATTCAGATAAATGCTATTAATATTTAAATAATCCAATGATAATGTATTAGTATCAATTAAACTTTGGTTAATATTAATATTTGGTATATAATTTATATTCAATATTATATCTTTATTACTATCTATATCATGAACAAATTTTGCGTCAATCTTTATTTTTTCTCCCTTTTTATATGGAAATAATTTTGTACCATAATTTGAATCAACATCCATTATATCGTTCGTATTATAATCATATGGTTGATACATTATTCTTGCAGGAGTGTTGTTTAAAGTTACTTCAAAATCTTCAAAATATATTGATTGACCTTTATTAAATAATAGTTCATTTTGACTAACAATTAATTTTTCTGTACCATTTGGATAATTACTATCTATTTCCCAATAAAAATCAATTGACAATGTAGTATTATTATTATCACTATAATCATAACTATACGAATAATTTGAATCATTAAGATTAGCATTATCTTGATAATTATTATTAGTTTCAAGAGTAATCGTAATAGTATCATCGTTAGGTTTTAATGATCTTCCATTTTTGTTGAGAATTTTTCCATGAAAGAATAATTTAAGATTTGTATTATCAAATTTTAACTCATCACGATAACTATATTTTTTTCTCAATTCAACTTGTATTGGATCATTAATATTAAATATATTTCCTACTGAATCATATATATTTTTAATTTGTATTTTTAAGGTTTCTGTTCCATTTGATGTACCATTGTAAGTAAAATTTAAAGTAACTTTATTTAAATTAGCTTGTGTCTGAACTACGTTAAAATTAGTAAGTTGAATGTTACTATCTTGAGAATTATCTAATTCTACTGTGAAATTATTTGTATTCAAATATGCTAATTCGTCACTTGAATATACATCCATGTTAAAATAAATATCAATAAATGAATTATCAATAGCAAACTCATAATCATCAACTTCAATATCACGTTTAATTATAAAATCAGTAGTATTAAATGTTTGACAAGAATTACCATCATCATCCATTGTGTATTGAATTGATAAATTCCCTGAAGTATATATACCATTATCAAGTGTAAATTTATCTGTATATGGTAAAATATCAATTACTTTTGTAGAATTAATTTCATATTCATTTGTATAATTTGTATCATTTGTTACTCCGGGTAAATGCCATGTTACATTTTTATAACTATCAGGATCTATAATGTTACTATCTAAATTTATTATGTTAGTGTCTAATGTACTATCTGCAGGACCTATATAATTTATATAATATTTATCTGTATAATTACCTTCATAAGGTGCTAATGTTTCTTTTTCTTGTATAATAGATTTATATTCATCTAATAACTTAATATAAGTTGTTGCTCTATATCTTGAAGATGTATTATTAGCTGTACGATTATATACTACAATTCTTTGTAAATCTTTATAATTATATATTTCTTTTAGATCAACTAAAAATGAGTTATAATCAGAATTAGCAGTTTCACCATTATAGTTTGATGATTGAACACCTTGATCTTTTGTTGTTTCACCATCAAAAGCATATTCCATTAACCAATTAGTATCACCTATCAAACCATTCGAATCTTGTGAATTGACATCATCATTTTTGGTAAAAAAAGCTTTAGCTACAACATCGTCCTTAGAAACAACATTTATATTACCTATATAACATTCAAGTTCTAAAATGTTAAATATCTGAGTGTTATCACTTGTAATCCATATATATCTAAAATGTTGATCTATATTATATGTATATACTGTTATAGATTTAATATCACTATTAGTTTTATTATAAATATTATATGGAACTGTTATAGATATCATATTAGAATCTTCAACACCTTCAGCAGGAAATCCAACATTAGGTTCTGGATATTTTATATTTGAAAAGTATTCTAACAATGGAGTGTTATCATTTACAAAATTATAATTAATATTTGTATCAAATGTATCGTTTGTATCATAATTTACAATTCTATATTTATTATATTCTTTTTTATCATAAGTATTTGAAAACATAAAATCAAGTCCTCCTGTATTATAATTACTATCATCAATGTAATTTTGTACTGATTTGGCTTCTTCAATTAAATTTGAATCTTCTGTATTAGTTAAAGTATTAGTGATATTAGAAACATCCCAAGATCTAATATCATGATTGAAGTTTGTTATATTAGAAAAGGCATTTCTCATATCTGTAACATTTGATGTATTCCAGTTACTTATATTTTGATTAAATTTTTCTGCATTATAAAATATACCTTTCATATCTTTAACTTTATCTGTGTGCCAAAATTTATTGTTATTATATAATTTGGATGATATATCTTGATTAAATCTTTTTGAATTATAAAACATTTGACTTATATCTGTAACATTTGATGTATTCCAACCTCCGATATCTTGATTAAAAGCTTCCGCACCATTAAACATATTATTCATATTTTTAACTTTACTTACATTCCAACTACCAATGTCTTCATTAAATACTTCAGCATCTTTAAACATATTATTCATATTTTTCACATTACTTACATCCCATGCTAAGTAACCTTTATTATAATTACGAGTGACATATTTTTCTCCTATGTATTGATTAAATTTTTTACAAGAATTAAACATTCCTGCCATAGTAGTTGCGTGACTTGTATACCAATTTCCTATAGGTTGGTTAAAATCTTCAGCACCATTAAACATGTTATCAAAATTTGATACATATTCTGTATTCCAATTATTTATATTTTGATTGAATTTTTTAGCATTTAAAAAAGTATTATTCATATTTTCAACAAGATGTAAATGCCATGCACGAGTTAAAGGTTTTTCTGTTATGTCTTGATTAAATTTTTCAGCATGCGCAAACATACTACTTATGTCAGTAACATTTGATGTATTCCAATTACCAATGTCTTGATCAAAAACTTCCGCACCGTTAAACATATTATTCATGTCAGTAACATTTGATGTATTCCAATTACCAATATCTTGATTAAAAAGTTTCGCACCGTTAAACATATTATTCATGTCACTAACATTTGTTGTCTCCCAATCACCAATATCTTGATCAAAAAGTTTCGAACCGTTAAACATATTATTCATGTCACTAACATTTGTTGTCTCCCAATCACCAATATTTTGATTAAAAACTTCAGCACTTTTAAACATATTATTCATGTCGGTAACATTTGATGTATTCCAGGCAATATAATAGTTACTATCTGTATCATATTCATAAGATATGATTTTATTAGATATATCTCTATTAAAGTTCAAATTATTATAAAACATATTATTCATATCTGTAACATTTGTTGTCTCCCAATTTTCAATATTTTGGTTAAAATTAGTAAAACCATTAAACAAATTTTTCATATCTGTAACATTTGATGTATCCCAAGATACAAAGTTATTATTAGTGTCATTACTATCACCAATTTTTTGTTTAACATTACTGTCAACATTATCAAAAAGATTACTCATATCAGTAACTTCGCTAGTTATTAATTGAAATGGATAATACTCATCAAAGTCTTTACCAGTAATATTAATATCAGACTTTCCTTCCCAATAAATTCCATTATTATTAGTTAAGTAATCTCCTTTAATATATCCAAGTTCAAGATTAGAGTCATCACCAACTACATAATATTCAATATCATTAAAATAAACACTATTTCCTTGACTAAGACCATATACTCTATTACTATCATCATCATCATTAAATTTATTTAATTTAAGTGCCTTTCCAGTATTTTCAATATAAAAAAAAACTTTTTTAGGTGTTCCATCATCATAGAAAGATGTTGTTAAAATTGTTTCCTGATATTCAGCTAAAAAAGCTGTAGCACCAATAAACATATAATATGCGCCATAATTTTTTAATGTTGTATAAGGTATTATTTTACTCATATCCCAATTTCTTATATTTTGATTAAAAACACGTGCGCTATTAAACATATTATTCATGTCAGTAACATTTGATGTGTTCCATTTACGAATATCTTGATTAAATTTGAATGCTACATAAAACATGTAACTCATGTCGGTAACATTTGATGTATTCCAATCACCAATATAATAATCAAAATCACCATTAAAGTAAAACATATTATTCATATCTGTAACATTTGATGTATTCCAATTTCCTATAGGTTGATTAAAACTGTCCGCACCATAAAACATGAAACTCATATCTGTAACATTGCTTACATCCCAACTAATAATGTCTTCATTAAAATTTGTAGTGGTTAGAGGATTACTATTAGTATCATTATTATTAAATAAATTAGCCATATTTGTTACTTTTGTGGTAATAATGTTATTCATATTAAATGTAAAATCATCACCATCTGTATCATTGTTTTGAACATTATATATGTATGAATTACTATCGTAGTCTTGAATTGAATTACTATCAACAACTAGATAATAATTATTTTCATAGTTAATAATATCTTGATCTTGGGAAAATTCTGGATGAGTTAATTTTAAAGTAACATTATTATTACTGTCTACTTCAATTAATGGTCCTAGAAAAAAATTATTACTATCATCTGTTAACTTTTGTATTGGTGTACCATCATTATTTATATAGTCACTATAATTACTTTCCATTAAACTAGCATTATTAAACATTTGATCAAAGTTGTTAGTATCTGTCATGTTACTTACGTCCCAACCACGAATTTGTTGATTAAATCTACTTGCGTTATTAAACATATCGCGCATATTTGTAACATTTATTGTATTCCATAAACTAATATCTCTATTAAAAGTTGTAGCATTTTTTAACATAGAATTCATATTTTTAACACTACTTACATTCCATTGACCAATATATTTATTAAAAAGTGTTGCGTTGTTAAACATATCGCTCATGTCGGTAACATTTGATGTATTCCAAATCTTAATAGATTTATTGAAAGATATTGTATTTTTAAACATACTATTCATATTTAATACATTACTTACATCCCATTTACTAATATCTTGATTAAATTTTTCACCAGAAGTAAATATTTTACTCATATCTGTTACATGACTTACATCCCAATTCCCAATATATTCGTCAAAATCTTTAGTGGGTACAGAATTACTATCATTACTATCATTTTCAAATAAATTAGACATATCTGTTACTAATGTGGTAACAATACGATCCATATCAAATGTATAATCACTACTACCACCGTTTATATTTTTTGTAATTTCATATGTATAACTTGAATTATATTCTTGAATTAAATTACTATCAACAACCAAATAATATTTACCCTGAAATACAGCAAGATCTTCACTATTCATTTTATTTGAATCTTTTAATTTAAAAATTCCATTATCTCCTTTAATTAATGTTCCTAGAAAAAAATTATCATTTTCATAAGTCGCGTCTTGTATTGGTGTACCATTAGTATCTATATAGTCACTATAATGATAATTAGTATCATCCATTAAACCAGAAGATTTAAACATTTCATTAAATTTACAATTATCTTTTACTTCCCATTCACGAATATTTTTAGTAAAATTTGTTGCGCCTTTAAACATATTACTCATATCCGTTACACTTGTTACAGTCCATCTATAAATATCTTGATTAAAACTTGTTGCTAGTTCAAACATACTACGCATGTTTTTAACTTTGGCTGGATACCAATTTAATATAGGTATATTAAAATTAGAAGCACCTGTAAACATTCCTGACATATCTTTAACTTTCTTTACGGCCCAATTCCTGATATCTTGATTAAAATTTTCAGCACCATAAAACATGAAACTCATATTTGTAACATTACTTACATCCCATTTTTTCATATTTTGATTAAAATTTGTAAAATTTGTAGCAGAACTAAACATTTCACTCATATCTTTAACCTTACTTGTATTCCAAACCCCAATATATTGATTAAATTGTTTAGCATAACTAAACATATAACTCATATTTGTAACATTTGATGTATCCCAACTAGTAATATTTTCATTAAAATCTATAGTTGTTATAGTATTACTATCATTACTATCATTTTTAAATAAATTAGACATATCTGTTACTAATGTGGTAACAATTTCATTCATGTGAAATGTTAAATCTTCTTGTGTGTAAATATAATTCGAATCATAATTTTGAATTGAATTACTATCAACAACTAAATAATAATCCTTATCAAAGGGAATAATATCTTCATTTTGAGAAAATTCTGGATATTTCAATATTAAAGTAAAATTACTATCACCAGTAACATAAATTTTTTGAATAAATGGTCCAATAAAAAAATTATTAGTATCAATATCATTACTATCATATACACTATTTTGTATTGGTGTACCATCATTAGTATCTATATACTCACTATAATTACTTTCCATTAAAGTAGCATTATTAAACATTTGATCAAAGTTGTTAGTATCTGTAATACTATTTACTTCCCACAAACGAATATTTTGATTAAATTCTACAGCATTATTAAACATAAACTTCATCATTGTTACATTACTAACATCCCAGATACCAATACGTTGATTAAAAACTATTGTGTTATTAAACATATTCTTCATATTTGTTACATTACTAACATCCCAAATACTAATATCTCTATTAAAAGTTGTAGCACTTTTAAACATATATTTCATATTTCTAACATTTGACGTATCCCAACTAGTAATATTTTCATCAAAATCTTTAGTGGGTACAGAATTACTATCATTACTATCATTTTCAAATAAATTAGACATATCTGTTACTAATGTGGTAATAATATTATCCATAGTG
>MDTG01075880.1_pt1 | contig 21736 bp, 16 predicted proteins | sample 811421 | NCBI WGS metagenome assembly MDTG01 (sample SAMN05326645, study PRJNA326480) | marine metagenome | isolation source: seawater | place: Pacific Ocean: South East | collected 2011 | reverse complement strand
TGGATGGCAAAACCATTATCAATGGCACCACAAACCCGGACTCTTCCATTGGGGTTGACGGAGACTTTTATCTCAATACCTCAACCTACGATTTTTTCGGCCCTAAAACAGCCGGATCGTGGGGAGTACCCACCTCGTTAATTGGCGACAACAGAAGAATAAATGATGCCGACATTAATACCTGGGTAACCACAGACCTAAACAGTATGAATGATGACATTATACGCTTTCAAACTGCTGGCACTGAAGTGCTTCGAATTCAAAAATCCACACTTGAATTCACCAACCCTCAAGAGTCAGTTTTAATTGGTAAACTATCGGGGCTCAACAACACAGGCGATCAGAATGTGGCTGTAGGCAACGAAGCCTTAGAAGCCAATACAAGCGGAAATAGAAATGTAGCCCTTGGTCATCAGGCGCTTGAAAAGAACACCACAGGGTCGGGCAATATTATGATTGGCTTTCGGGCCGGATTCAGTCATACCGGAAGCAACAAACTTTACATTGAGAACTCCCCTTCCAATTCACCACTTATTTATGGCGATTTCGACAATGACATTGTCAATTTTAATGGCAAAGTGGGCATTGGGTTAAATAACCCCTCTTCACTCTCTTACGAATTGTATGTCAACGGTAGGGTAATTGCCGATTGGTACAGTTTTACATCAGACGAACGCTTCAAGGAATCGATCAGCCCCATTAATGGTGCGCTCGAAAACCTCCTCAAGCTGGAGGGTAAAACGTACTACTGGCGAAAAGAAGAGTTCTCCGATCGTAATTTCTCAGACAAACTTCAAATAGGCTTTATCGCTCAGGATGTCCAGAAGATCTTTCCGCAGTTGGTAGAAGCAGACGAACATGGCTACCTAAGCCTTAATTATGCCCAACTAACTCCCGTATTGGTTGAAGCCATGAAGGAGCAGCAAACACAAATAGAATCATTACAAAAAGAAGTTGAAGCTCTGAGAGATGATTTAAACAAGGCTCTGCAATTAATTAATCAACTGAACAAAAAAGATGATTAGGGTCTGGCTACATATGGTTTTAGGATTCGTACTGGGCATCAATCTGGTTCATGCACAAGTGTTTGTGACCACTGAAGGCAGTCATTTAAGCATCAACAATACCAATGTAGCACTGAACGATCTTCACATGATCAACAACGGCCAGTTAAAGCAAAGCGAAGGTCAGTTTATTGTGCGAAATAAGGAACGTAGAGTATACTTTGAAGGCAAAAACATGCCCGAACTTCATTCCATGCAACTCGATATAGAAGGTCGTTTGGTGCTGAACACAAGCATTCTGGTGGCAGCCGAATTAGAGATGGTAAAGGGAGAAATAGACCTGGGCAGGCACGAACTTATATTACCCTTTAACGAAAGTAAGATAGTTGGAGAAACATCCAATAGACGTATCCATAGTACTGGTGGTGGTGAAATAGTAAAGCTCATAGCCTCTAAACCGTTAGAAGACGAAAATGTGGGTAACCTTGGGTTGGTATTTTCCAAATTTAACCTGGAAGACACCATGATTATTCGCAGGGGCCACTCTTCTACCCCATTGCCATTTGGTGAAAGCATAACGCGCTACTACAAAGTAAGTACTCGTAAGAAACCCAGCGACAAACTGGAGCTTGGCCTGGAGTATTTTGAAGATGAAGTACTGCTCCGAGACCCCAAACTAAAAGAGCACATATGGTTTCAGAACAATGGCAGCTGGAAAAACACCACCGCTTATTCACGCTGGGGCCTCAACAATGGAGGAGTTATTGTAAAAGGAGCACTAGAAGTATTTGAAACCATAATTACTGTTGGTCTTTACAAGCAGTTGTTAGATATGTCGGCAATACCCACCGCCTTTACACCCAACAACGATGGCTTCAACGACCAGTTCATTATTCCCGGAATAGAAAAACTACCCAATGCCGAAGTACGCATTTACAATCAATGGGGACAGTTGCTTTACTCTACCAATAACTATGATCGATACCCCTGGAATGGCATTCTGAACGATAAGGTATTACCCATTGACAAGTATTTCTATCAAATATCCGACCCTAACAATCCGCTGGAATTTGTGCAAGGTGAAATATCCATTATTAAATGAAACCGCTGCACCTCTATATGACCCTTTTGCTACTCCCCTTTCTTACACGGGTTGGGAAAGCACAGCAGATTTCACAATTCAGCCAATACATAAACAATCATTACCTAATCAATGCAGCTTCCAGTAACCTCAACAACGACCTGAACCTTGCTTTAAGCTTTAGAAAACAACAAAACCCCTGGCTGAAGAATACTGACAGTTACTACCTCTCGCTCTATAAGGCCTTAAAACCTGTAGGTAAAAACCAGACTACTTCCAACGGTTTTAGAGATACCAAGGCTGTAATGAATAGCACCGTTGCCTACGTCAACCCTAAAGCGATTCAGGTTCTCGGAGGCATTATTTCGAAAGACAACTTCGGGCTGGTTCATAGGCAAACTGCCCATGCAAACTATGGCGTACACCTGCCGCTCAATTCGGTAGTAACCATGAGTGCCGGTGCTTCTGTAGGCTATATCCGGCTTCGAATAGCCGATAACTTCTTTGTTTTGGAAGACAATGACCTGCCTTTTCAGCAATTCATGCAGGGCTTCGACCGACAAGATTTTTTGGACCTCTCTTTGGGCATTGCCCTATATTCTTCGAAGGCCCGAATATTCTACTCTGTAGAGCGTTTGTTTAGTGGCAATTCCATCCATGAGGGTAATCACGAAACCTTCCGTATTAAAAATCAACACTTTGTGGGTTTGGGGTATCGGTTAGAAATAAACGATTGGTCTTTTACCCCCTCAGTGCTGCAGCGCATTAATCACATTAGCGATCTTGGACGCGATTATACCCTTCAAACGAGCTATAAAAACAATATCTGGGCTACATTTTCGCTTAGAAACGAAGAAGTTTTGGTAATGGGTATTGGTTTGCGCCTTTCGGGCAAAATGGAGTTTCACTTTAATTATGACAGTGGCGCTTTTAACGAGCGTACTCAAAGCACATCGGCCAACGAATTTCTTCTAAAGTTGCGACTGTAAACGACCTGCTCACTCTAAACTAAGCACCAATTTCCCAAACTGCTTGCCTGCTTTCATTTCATCAAAGGCCGAAAGGACCTCATCCAATGGTCTTACAGAGTCTATAATTGGCTTTAATTTATGCTGATTGATAAAAGTAACCATCTCGGCAAACTCCTTATCATTACCCATAGTACTCCCCTGAAGCGTGATCTGATTCCAAAACATTCGATATAAATCCACCTTTTCAGGTAAACCATTGGTTGCTCCGTAAAACACAATTCTCCCGGCCGGTTTCATGAGCTTCACAAAATCATTGACCTGATTTCCTCCCGCACTATCAATCACCAGCTCGAAGCCTCCTGTTTGTCGGGCCTCTTTGGTCCACGAATCCGATTTATAATTAAAACCACCCTCAGCTCCGAGGGTCAGGCATTGTTCAATTTTTTCTTCGCTGCCTGAGCTCACCCAAACCCTGGCTCCCGCATGCACAGCAAATAAAAAGGCAAACTGAGCTACCCCTCCTCCTACTCCGGAGATTAGCACATTTTTACCGGCACCGCATTGGCCATGATGAAACGCAGCCCGAAAAGCCGTAAGCCCCCCGAGAGGTATTGCCGAAGCCTCAGCAAAGCTGAGATGCTCTGGCTTAGGCACCAACCTATGGGCTTCTACCAATACATATTCGGCCAAGGTGCCGTCTTTGGGCATACCCAAAATATTGTATTCCGTACTTTGCACCAACGGATTTTCACCCCAAGATCGGTTGGGGTTTATGATCACCTCTCTATTCAGCCACTCTTCTTCTACACCCTCACCAACGGCCGAAACAATACCGGCTCCATCTGAACCCAGTGTAGTACCCATTTGAATATTGGGATATTTACCTTCTCTTATCCACTGATCGCGGTGATTAAGGGCGGCTGCTTTTATCCTCACCAAAACTTCACCCGCTTTGGGCACAGGCACTTCTTTGTTAGTAAACTGGAGAGGTTCTGGTTGGCTTGTAATACAAAGAGATTTCATGATGAGTTTTTAGTTCATTGTATTCAGTTCAAAGTAGTAAGACCTACCATAAACTTAAAACATGTGGCATGAAAGGTTAAATTAGAACGGAGGCTCCTCATCGTTAGTAGGCAAATTAGGAGTATCTCCACTATTGGCCTTGCTTTGGAAGGTCATGGTATTGCCACTAGACTCAAAATTACTTGAAGCACCAGACGGGAAGGTGTTTCCGTAAGTAGCTGTTCCACCATAGTTAAAGTCGAGGTCGCAGAACTTGGTAAACTGGCCGATAAATTTGAGCTGAACATTTTCCAGCGATCCGTTTCTGTGCTTGGCAATAATTACTTCACCGGTACCCTGAGTTGGCATGCCATTTTCGTCTTCCGTAATTCCGTAATACTCCGGTCGATACAAGAACATAACCATATCGGCATCTTGCTCAATAGAACCGGATTCCCTGAGGTCGGAAAGCTGGGGACGCTTATCTCCGCCTCGGGTTTCCACGGCACGGCTCAACTGCGAAAGCGCAATTACAGGAACATTAAGTTCCTTAGCCAGGTTTTTCAAAGCTCGGGAAATGGATGCGATTTCCTGTTCACGGTTACCGGATCCTCCTCCGCTCTTTGAAGAATCGCCCGACATCAGCTGGAGGTAATCAATCACCACCAGCTGAATATCGTGCTGTTGTTTCAACCTTCGGCATTTCGCCCTCAATTCGAGGATGGAAAGACCTGGGGTATCGTCAATAAATATGGGGGCTTTGGTTAAATTCGCTGTTTTGTGTACCAACTGAGCCCATTCGTGCTCAGCCAGGTTACCTTTTTTAATTTTTTCACTACCCAACTCTGCTTCGGCAGAAATAAGTCGGTTAACCAACTGTACCGATGACATCTCTAGAGAGAATATAGCACAGGCATGGCCATGGTCTACGGCCGCATTTCGGAGGGCCGAAACCACAAAAGCAGTCTTACCCATACCTGGACGGGCAGCAATAATTACCAAGTCAGATCGCTGCCAGCCTGAAGTTACCCTGTCCAGACTTGTGAAGCCGGAAGGCACGCCCGTCAGTCCATCCTGATGGTTTTTACGTGCCTGAATTTCTTCAAGGGCCGTAGCCATAATATTCTTCATGCTATCGTACTCCTTGCGGATATTGGCTTCAGACACTTCAAAAAGCGACTGCTCCATCCGATCGAGTAGCTGAAAAACATCGGTGGTATCTTCATAGGCATCTTTCTGAATTTCAGAAGCAATTCGAATAAGTTCCCTCTTAATGGATTGCTCCACAATAATTCGGGCATGATACTCAATATTGGCGGCAGAAGATACCCTATTGGTAAGTTGAGTTATGTAATACGGGCCACCCACCATTTCCAGCTTTCCCGTTTTTCTGAGGTAGCTGGTTACGGTAAGGATATCGATAGGCTCCGAAGCCTGAAACAGATCGTATATGGCCTGATATATTTCTTTGTGGCTGTCTTTGTAGAAAGAGTTCGGGCTTAAAATGTCAATCACATTGGTGAGTGCATCCTTCTCCAACATCAGCGCACCCAATACAGCCTCTTCCAAATCTATGGCCTGCGGAGGAAGTTTACCCAACTGGGCACCTTCCACCGAAAGGTTTTTAGACTTATATCCGAGCCTCAATGCTGCTGATTTTCCTTTTTCCATAAGCACAAAACTATCCTTATCCGGGCCACAAATTCAAGCAGATGCGAACCTTTATTTTTCCCCGCTCTATGCACAACAATAATGACCAGTTGCAAACAAGTTGTGCACAGTTGTGCACACCATTATCCACGCGCATGTATATCAGTACCTTATGATTGGAACGCCTTTAGTTTTCCTTTATTTTTGGCGCATTCTTCAGAAAACAATTCATGCTAAAAAATAAGAAGGTTCACTTTATTGCCATTGGCGGAAGTGTTATGCACAACCTGGCCATTTGCCTAAAACTACTTGACAATCAAGTTACTGGGTCTGACGACATGTTCTTTGACCCCTCTAAAACTAACCTCCAAAAGCATGGCTTATTGCCTGAAAAAGAAGGCTGGAATGCCGACAAAGTGCATAGTGGATTGGACTATGTGATTTTGGGTATGCATGCCAAAAAAGACAACCCGGAGCTACTCAAGGCCAGGGCCTTAGGTTTAAAAATTTACTCATTCCCTGAGTTTATCCACGAGGCATCTAAGGCCAAAACCCGGGTGGTAGTGGCCGGCTCTCATGGCAAAACCTCTATTACTTCTATGGTGCTGCACGTATTGCAAAAAACGGGTAGGGCTTTCGATTATCTGGTGGGTGCACAGTTAGAGGGCTTTGAAACCATGGTAAAACTTTCTGACGCTCCGGTAATGGTAATTGAAGGCGATGAGTACACCACAAGCCCTCTGGATCTTACTCCAAAATTTCTTCATTACAAACACCATTATGCCTGCATAACCGGTATAGCCTGGGATCATTACAACGTATTCCCTACTCTGGACATATACGAGCATCAATTTGCCCAATTCATTGACTTAACACCTCCGGAAGGCAAACTCTTTTATGCGGCCTCCGACCCGCGGCTTGTTAGTCTGATCGATCGGGCAGAAATACCACAAGAACGTTTATTGGCCTACGATGCACTTCCGGCAACCGTTAGGAATAACAAGACCTTTGTTGAGTGGGAAGGTCATGAATATGGCTTGCAAGTGTTTGGTCAGCATAACCTCCAGAACCTGAATGCAGCTCGCTGTTTACTCAATGAGTTGGGTGTTTCCGATGAGCAGTTTTTCACTCACATACAATCGTTCAAAGGAGCTTCTAAACGGCTGGAACTAATAGGAGAAGGCCAAAATTGCAGCATCTATAAAGATTTTGCCCATGCCCCTTCTAAGCTGAAAGCTACTTCTGAGGCTGTAACCCGGCAGTTTACCAAACGGCAACTCACCGCTTGCCTGGAATTACACACCTTTAGCAGCCTCAACAAGGCATTCATATACCAGTACAAAGACTGTTACAACCTTCCGCACGAGGCGCTCATTTTCATAAACCCAAAAGCAGTAGAAGCCAAGAAATTGGAAATGATTACAGAAGCTGAACTGCGCGAGGCTTTTAACCGACCGGACATTCGACTGTTTACAGAAGCACCTAAGCTGGAAGAGTATTTACTCAACCAAAACTGGAATAATCGCAACCTGCTTTTGATGAGCTCAGGAAATTTCGGAGGTTTGGACATAGAAACCATTAAGAATAGAATAACAGGCTAATGCAACTCAACCTAAAAAACCCTCTCGTATTTTTCGACCTGGAAACCACCGGCATTAATATAGCACACGACAGAATTGTAGAATTGGCTTTTTTAAAGGTAATGCCCAACGGAGAAACCGAACGCAAAGTGCAGTTGGTTAATCCTACCATTCCCATTCCGGAAGAGGCTTCTATGATTCATGGCATTCGCAATGAAGACGTAGCCGACAAACCCACCTTTAAGGAAATAGCAAAAAGCCTGGCCAAATTTCTGGAAGGGTGCGATCTGGGTGGTTTCAACATTGTTCGTTTTGATGTGCCATTGCTGGTAGAGGAGTTTTTGAGAGCGGGAGTAGATTTTGAGGTGAGCCAGAAAAAGCTAATTGATGCTCAGAAGATTTTCTTTTTGATGGAGCAACGCACTCTGTCGGCAGCTTACAAATTTTACTGCGGTAAGGAATTGGAAGGGGCCCACAGTGCTGAAGCCGATAACGAGGCCACTTTTGAAGTGTTTAAAGCACAAATTGAAAAGTATTTGGGGCAACCGGTTACTGATGCTTCCGGAAGAGATTTAGGCACTATTGAAAACGATATGGCCTCCATTCACAACCTGGTAGCCAGCCATATGGTAGACCTGGCCGGACGCATGGTGTATAACGACAAGAATGAAGAGGTCTTCAACTTTGGCAAACACAAAGGACGCCCGGTAGCCGATGTTCTTAAAAGAGAACCGGGCTATTACGACTGGATGATGCAAGGAGATTTCCCTCTGGACACCAAACGCAAGCTAACTCAGATAAAGCTGAGAAGCTTTCAAATGGGCTAGTGTTTTATGTTCATAGACATTCATTGTTCATAAAGCATGAAATCATGAACTATGAACAATGAACCATAAACTTTCCCCCTCCATTTCGGTGACCTCTTAAAAGCACTTCGTCTAAAGGCCATATGCTTTCTCAAATATTGCTGATCCTGTTGGGCTTTGTTCTGCTGATCAAAGGAGCCGACTGGCTGGTTTCGGGCTCTACCCAATTGGCTAAAAAATATGGTGTCTCCGACCTGATTATTGGCCTCACCATAGTGGCTTTTGGCACATCGGCCCCTGAACTGATTGTCAACACGCTGGCTTCTTACCAAGACCATCCTCAAATCGTGTTTGGCAATGTAATTGGCAGCAACAACTTCAATCTGTTCATTATACTTGGTCTTGTAGGGGTAATACTCCCTGTGTCGGTACAGTCGGGCATGGTTTGGAAAGAAATCCCCCTCTCCTTTTTAGCCACCGCTCTATTGCTTTTTTTGGCCAACGACTGGTTGTTGGGTGGCAAACCAACTCTTTCAAATACCGATGCGTTCTTGTTATTGCTTGTTTTTGGTGCCTTTCTTTTCTACATGTTTCGGCAAATGAAATCCGAATCGGCTCAACCGGAAACTTATAGCTCTGGTTCTTCAGCCAAAATTTGGCTATTGATTGGAGCCGGCTTAACCGGTCTTATTGCCGGTGGTAAACTGGTAGTAGACCACTCAGTACTGTTAGCGGAAAGCCTGGGCATGAGCGAAAGAGTAATTGGCCTAACCATAGTAGCAGCCGGAACTTCTTTACCCGAACTCGTTACCTCAGTGGTGGCTGCCCTTAAAAAGAACAGCGACATTGCCATTGGTAATATAATAGGCTCCAACATCTTCAATCTTTTGCTTATCCTGTCGGTGAGCGGTCTTATTAGTCCCATTCCATTTCAGCCAGACTTCAACAGGGAAATCTACTTACTTTTGGGAGGCACGTTATTCCTTTTTCTGGCCATGTTTATGGGAAAACGTAAAAAACTAGACCGTTGGGAGGCTGCTGTTCTACTGCTCGTGTATCTGGTTTATACCTGGTGGTTGGTGGTAGAACATTAGGAAGCCGGGAATTAGCCATCGGATGGACCAATCAACAGCCCTTCTTTTTATGTTCTGAGCACAGTCCAAGAATCTGCCCTAGTGGTTTGATAAGAAGAGCGCATAGCATAGGTTATAAATGGTTGAACGAAAAATGTCAAAAAACACCTAATAAATCCCTGATTGTAAACCCATTAAGCCACGATCAGGCATAAACTTTAAAATACCTTAATCGTGAAGCGACCTGCTATATCAAACTCTGCCTTCTGGCCTTTTGAACGGCTTCCAGCTTATTATGCACTTGCAGCTTTTTGTAGATGTTTTCGATGTGCTTCCGCACCGTGCTTGGCGATAGAAACAGGTTGTTGGCAATAACGGTGTAACTCAATCCTTCCGCCAACTGCTCCAACACTTCCTGCTCACGGGTACTTAGTTCGGTAATGTCTTCCTCAACTTTGAATGACTCTTGTTTCTCAGGAAAACGAAGCAATTTGAGGGTTTTTACTGCAATTGAAGGACTCATGGCAGCACCTCCTTCTATCGTTTCCATGATAGCTTTGTAGAGTTTTTCACCTTCTATTTCCTTCAGCAAATAACCATCTGCTCCGGCACGAATAGCATTGAATATATTCTCATCATTATCGAAAACGGTAAGCATCAGCACCTTGATGTGGGGGTATTTTTGCTTAACGATATTGACCGTTTCGATACCATCGAGCACTGGCATTTCAATGTCCATCAGTACGATATCGAGGTTATGGTTCTTCTCCAGTTTGGCCAGAAACTCACTGCCATTGTGGACAGTGTATTTAATGTCCAAATCCTCATAACCAGACAATTTCTCATTGATAGCCCTCGCTAAGAATGTATTGTCATCTACTATCGCCAACCTTGTTTTCATTTTCTTACTCTTTAAAATACTGAGTATCCGTTTTTACCTACCGCCTACTATTGTGTTCTCATCATGACTTTTACCAACCAATCGGTGAGGACACCGATTGTGGCAATCTCTCTTCGTTACCTTGTCCCGACTTTTCGGGATGGGGTCTTTAGATTCTTGGTCTTGATATAATTGATCTTGAAACACGTTCAGGATGACGGTGCCGATTGTGACAACAAAGGCTGCCCGTTCTCCTCAACCCTACATTGACCTTTAAACTTCAAACTAACCTACCCTCAACTCTACCTTTGTGCCTTCACCTACTACACTAATCAGACTAAAGTCTATTCCGGCCTTTTCAGCCCTATTCTTCATAATATAAAGTCCGTTTCCGGAACCTTGAACTTCGGTATCGAAGCCCTTTCCGAAGTCTTGAACTACAATTTCTATCTTATTATCGATGTCTTTGAAGGACACCAGCACTTCTTTCGTTTCTGAATGCTTCACCGCATTATTGATACACTCCTGAATGATTCTGAAGAGATTCATTCCCACAAAAGCATTCAGTACTTTGTCGCTTGGCTCCCTTTCGGAGCGAACCCTGATGCTGTCATCTGTGGCATCGTGAATGGTGGCTGCGAGCTGCTGCGTTCTCTCCTGAATATCTTCCAGGCTTATTTCATCCTTGTTCATGGCCCAGATGGTATCGCGCAATTCTGAGATGGTCACCAAAGTGAACTGTTTCATCTGCATGAGCTTTTCAGCCAGGAAAGCTTCTCCTTTGTTAATTCCTTTTCTGGTCGTGTCGGTTATCGAAGTGATGTATGTCAGTTGCGAACCGATATTGTCGTGCAGGTCTCTGGCAATTCTGATGCGTTGTTCCTTCAGGTTTTCCTGTGCTTTGGCCTCAGCCAGTGCCCTTTCCAGAGCAGCTTCATTCTTGATTCTTTCTGCCTTCAATCGCTGAACTCTAATCAGGGATACACCCACAACCAACAGTACGACCACTAAACCACCCCCGGCTATGAGAAGGTTGTTTCGTCTTTTCAGGGTCAACTCACTCTCAATTAGCTCATTTCGTTGGCGCAGAATTTCATTCTCCTTTTGCTCGGTTTCGTATTGCTCCTTCAGCTTCAAAACCTCTTTGGCCTTTTCCGTCAGAAACAGGCTATCCTGAGCAGCAGTGCTCTTTTGCAAATAAGTTAGGGCATCCTTATAGTTGCGTTGATTTTCATAAATCTTAGAAAGTGTCAGAGCCGTCTTTTGTTGGAAAGTAAGCAGATCGTCATCTACAGCACCTTGGTAAGCTTCTAGACCCAAACTTGCCGCTTCAGAATAGTTTCCTCTTCTATTCAGCACATCGGCCAAATGCATTCTCAGGAAAATCACCTCGTACTTATCGCCTCTTTCCTGTTGAAGTGCCAGCGCATTTTTCAAAGATTCTTCCGCCTCATCCAACTGACCCAATCCCTTCTGGGCAATTCCTAAATTGGTATAGCTATAGGCTACCACCAACCTTTGATTAATAGACTGCCAAAGCCTTAATGACTCTTGTGCATGCGAAAGCGCCTTCTCGTATCGCTCCTGATCATTGTTCAGCAAGGCCAGATTATTCTCAATGGCCGCCTGAAAAAACACATTGCCAAGTGCCCTGTACATTTCCAGCGATTCCATATTCACCTTTTCCGAGAGCTCATACTCCTTAATGGTTCGGTACTGACTGGCAATATTTAGCTTCACAGAGGCAATTCGCTGCGAATCATTAGCTATTTCATAGCGCCTCAATGCCTTGAGTGAGTAGTAAATAGCCGTATCGATCACCCCAGTTCGCTCATAGGCATTGGCCATGTTGTGATATACAAAGCTCAGTGTTTGCGAACCATTGGTTGAGTCTACTAGATTCATGGCGAGCTTATAGGATTTGATAGCATCTTCGTAATCTCCAGCTTCGGTTTTCAGAATGGCCAGATTCATGGAAATTCTGCCCTGAAGATCATCATCTCCAAAAGCCTCTGCTTCCTTATATGCTTGGCGAGCATAATGCCAGGCACTATCTGTGTTAATGGTTCGGTATTTAAAACCTAAATCGCCCAAAAACTCGATACGCTCTTTCCCACTTTTTAAAGCGAGAGAATCTTTGAGCGCATCAATATCGGCTTGGGTAATATTCTGGGCATAGGAACAAAGCCCAGAGAGCATCAAGAATGAAGCGATTATTAAGAAGCGCAAGTGTTTAGCTAAAGGCATCACTAAAAATAGACAACAAATTGAATTGGACTACTCTTTGAATTTTAAACTGTTCCAGATAATGGAAGAACATCCCTTTTTTCCGAAATCTTCAATCGAAGATATCCCAGAGTTCTGATTGGCTTGAAAAATGAAAATCACTCCCGTATCAGCTAAAGGTGTTGGCCTGATCAGCATGGCCTGTACATTATAAGTTCCGGCAAAATTTGCCTCAGGCCTGTCGATTGAGCCAGTAGCCTGGAACATGTGAAATTCCTTGCCATCGAACTCCTTTTTACCTGAAAACTCAAAACTCAGATCGAAATTATTGACATAAAGACTTCTGATCTGGCTGATCAGACTTTCATTCAATGCATCGATGGTTCTGCCTAAGTCACCCTCCAAGGTATAATAGCCGATAGAAACCATATCGCTGCGGTTGCCGGCTTCATCATTGGTGTAGAAGGCTGCGTAGTTCAGATTACGTTTACCTTCGGCAGCGAAATCCACAGTCATATTTGAAGGGTATTCTAATTCGAATTCAAGTTCCGGCAAACTATAAGCTTTGGCATAATCGGCATCGAAAACCAGTTTCTTAATCTCGCCACAGGAATTCAAAGCCTGCTGCCCCTTACTTTCACAAGACAGAGACAGCAGTACCATGAACATTGCTAAATATTTTGGTTGAAGGGTCATCAGCAATTAATTCGCTTTGTCGGCCATAGCTTGAACAGTGCCTTTTAAGAAAGCACCTACTCCCAATTCCGCACCTTTGAGGTATAATGCCGGATCACATTTTACGGTAGCAAAGTTGGCTTTCTCTCTGTCTTCAACTCGCCATACCCTAAGCACACCCATATCTGTTCCAAGCCTGTCAGTGTCGGCATTCTGACCCGCTTCAAATTTCTGCCTTTCCATCACATCAGCAACCTCTACTCCACCTTTGGAGAAGAATGTACCCATACCGAATCGGTTAGTGCTACTCTCGCTAATCTTAAAAGTAGTTTCAGCCTTAACTTGTGCCGAACCTGCATGACGGTTCAGGGTTCTCGATAATTCGCTCTGGCTATTTTCGAACACAATTACATCCAAGACCACCTTATTGAAGATATAGCCTGTCTTCTGGTTGATTACTTTATTCTCTGTGCCTTGCTCATAATCCGCCAACCCAGAAAGTGGGCCACCATTTTCCTTATCTACTGTTCTCCGAGCCACCACAAACTTTTGGGTGGAAGGACGGGTAAGAATAACACCGAACTCCTTACCTTGCTCAGGTCCATTACCGGCTTTCAACTCCCATCTTTCTTCACGGTTCTTCTCGTAAGCCTTGTTGTTCCATAGTTCCTCGATCGGAGCAATTTCAAAACCCTGGGATTTTAAATCGGCCACATATTCAGCATACAGTTGATCTGTCAGAGTCTGAAGATTATCTGGATTCAAACCATCCAGTACAACTGTAATGGATGCTTTTGCATCGCCTTTAATACCTCCACGCCACATTTTGCCGCCCTTCTTTTCATCTTCTAAGGTGAGTGCCGTTTGATAGTTTACCTGAAAATCGGCAATCATTATCCTCTTGGCTTCTTTGCGATAATTCAAATTGGCAGGACCGAGTTTTTTGATATTCACATCCTCTACTGTTTGAGAGAATAGGCTAAGGCTAGTAAATACCGAAACTAGCAACGCCAAACATATTTTCTTTTTCATAGTCATTTCAGTTTACACAACCACTTCAGGTTGAAGTACCAAAACTAGACTACTGCCCTACGGCATTCAATACGGCAATTGACGTAATTACTTGGTTGATTTGTCATTGGACTTAAGGGAAATGGGTGATTAGTTATCAGTATATCGGTTAATCGGAAAACAGAAAACAGGTCCTAGTATATTTTTCATAGCAACGACTACCACAAAAGCCAACTATACCGCGTCATGCTGAACCTGTTTCAGCATCTCCCACGGCCTTGCACCTGACTCAGTGAAAAGAAAACTTCATCTTTTTCGTTTACACTTTGGTATGTTTAGGCATACCTGACTAAATTGTATAATATGAATACCAAGGAAAGAATTAAGGAACGTGTTAATGACATCAATGATCCGCGACTTCTAAATGAACTTTTGAAAGTTGTGGAACTGGAACATGACATTGAGCATACTCCTGAGCTTTCCGATATTGAGAAAAAAGCTATTGATGAAGGTATTACAGACGCTGATGCAGGGAATTTACATTCGAACGCAGAAGCGAGCCAATTAGTTAAGCAATGGCTAAAACAATAAAGTGGACTACCCGCTCCATTTTAGACCGAACCGATATTTATAAGTATTGGTTAAATCGAAACAAGTCGGACGCTTACTCCGAAAAATTAGAAGAACTGTTCGAAAAATCTGCTGAACTGATTTCCAATTATCCTCATATCGGCCTGCAAACCAACTATAAAAATGTGTTTTCAAAAGTGGTCAAAGACTACAAAATATTTTACCGTGTATCTTCCAATGATATCCAAGTTTTGAGAGTTTGGGACACTAGACAAAGACCAGAATCAATGAAGCTGTCTCGGTGATTCGGGAACTAGTTGATTAGGGAAATGGGGAATTGGGGCTTAATCGTCATTGCGAGATGCAAAATGAACGAAGTGGAATTTTGTAACACGGCAACTTGCCTGCGGCAGGCAGGTCTGTCAGTTCTGAGCAGTAGACCTCCAAACAGAGAGATTGCTTCGTCATAAAACCTTGTTGCACAGGTTTTACTTCTCACAATGACGGATACCGCAAGCTCCCACCATAGCACGTCATGCTGAACTTGTTTCAGCATCTCCCACGACCTTGCACCTACTCTCTCATCCCAAAACAACCTGTACACCCAAGTCGTCAGACCAATGACTGGTAAGAGCAACTGAGACCGAAACGTTTGGCTGTGTTGGGGACAATTGGTCGGACGACTAATACTACCTCTCAACCCTACACCTCTTGTAATTATTCGTTTAAATTCTTTTCTTCCAGCAAGAAAAACACACACGTACTTTTTAAACTCCTGTGCTTTTCTGGAAACTCAAATAGTACGCGTTATACAGCATCCATTGGTTGGCTATCGTACACTCTTTGTAAATTATTAGAAATATATCGTGCATAAAAATGCATGATGTTTAACACTGGAGCAAATTAATGTAACTAATTAGCACTTCAGAATTTGGGTGCGTAACTTTACTCCATGAACTTAGACACATCAAATCAAACATATAGACAGTTGGTCGGAAACGGCATTATTTACTCCGTTCCGAGATTTCAAAGAGACTATAGCTGGACGGCAATTGAATGGGATGATCTGTGGCAAGATATTGAGGGCCTATTCGAAGAAGGTGGAGAAGAGGAACATTATATGGGATACCTGGTTCTGCAATCGAAGGACAGCAAGAATTATGATGTAATTGATGGTCAACAAAGACTTACCACCTTAAGTATTCTTGTATTGGCATTTTTAGGTAATCTAAAAAAACTCATTGAGGATGACATAGAACCAGAAAAGAATCAACAGCGACTTGATCAACTTCGTAGCACTTTTATAGGTTATTTGGATCCTGTAACTCTAATCCCCAAAAGTAAGCTCAACCTCAACAGGAATAACAATAATCTTTATCAAACATACCTAGTGCCTTTGGAGACTGCTCCAAAAAGAAATCTCAAAGCAACAGAACATTTGATGAGAAAAGCCTATGATTGGTTTTTCAATGCCGTAAAACAAAAATTTTCCAGCAACAGAAGAGGGGATATACTCGCCCAATACATTGACTCACTTTCTGATAAGTTATTCTTCACAGTAATTAAAGTCAATGATGAGCTGAATGCATATAAGGTATTTGAAACTCTGAATGCTAGAGGGGTTAAGCTGTCTTCAACAGATTTATTGAAAAATTACCTATTCGCGGTTGTCCATAATCATGGTTCTGACGAACGTGAAATGACTGAACTTGATAACCGTTGGGAGAGACTTGTTGGCCTAATTGGTAGTGATAGCCTACCAGACTTTCTGAGAACTTACTGGAATAGTCAAAACAGGTTTGTTAGACATTCAGAATTATTTAAACGGATAAGAGAAAGTATTTCATCTAAAGGTGAGGTGTTTAGTTTGATGCGTGATCTTGAAAGTAGTGCTCACATTTTTGCTGCACTACCGAGTGGTGAGGATGCACTGTGGACTAATGAACAAAAAAAATATGTAAAAATACTTCGGATGTTTAATGTTCGCCAACTTTATCCACTTCTTCTATCTGGATATAAGAAATTTTCCGAGGCAGATTTCACGTCCCTATTGAGATCCTGTTGTGTCATTTCATTTAGATATAATATCATTGGTAATCTTGCTACAAATGAACAAGAAAGAGTTTATAACAGATTGGCTGTTGAACTTTCAACTAATTCAATTAGTACTTTACAAGATTTGATAAACGCTCTAGGAACATTGTATGTTTCTGATGATAAATTCAGGGCTGATTTTTCAGAAAAAGAACTTCGAACTACTCAAGCAAGAAATAAAAGGGTTGTTAGATACATTTTATTTGAAATTGAAAAACATGTTTCTAACAATGCTTATGATTTTGAAAGTGATTCATATAATCTCGAACATATTATGCCAGAATCTATCCAAGAAGGTTGGGATAACATTGAAGACAGAGATCATGATCAATTTGTATATAGACTTGGAAATATGACAATCTTAAATAAAAGTGTTAACCGTGATCTTGGGAATACTGACTTCTTGACTAAGAAAGCTAAATATCTAGAAAGTGAATTTGCTCTCACGCAGAGAGTAGCAAACGAGAATAGTGAGTGGAATCCAGAAAGAATTGCCGAACATCAAAAATGGATGGCTAGACAAGCAACTTCCATCTGGAGAATCTCCCAACTCAATTAAAGCTATCTTGCTCCGCTCCAGCAAACACTAAAATGAATATGCGAACTGAGTCCTTTGATAGAACATTGCGAAACAGGCACTCCGGTGCTTCTAGTAACTGGAGCGCATACTCATTTTAGTTGGACGTTAACAAAAAAAGCAGCACCGTATGTGCTGCTTTCTCAATTAAACAGGTGTAACCCTGCGACTCAACTAAAGACTACTATTTATCTTTATCTAGTATTCAAACTTAGCCGCTTGTCCTACGGCATTCAATACGGCAAATGACTTAGATACTTCCAGGAAGCAGAGAACTAGTTGATTAGGGAATTGGTCAAGAGTCTTTAGGTTCAATGTTTAAAGTTCAAGCCGAACGAGCCAACCACACCGCGTCACCCTAAACATCAAAATACACAAAGCTTAAAGCACCAAGCACGAAGGCGGATAGAATAAGGATTGAATTGATTCGAACGAGTTTGGGGTTCAGGCCTTTACAAGTTGAAAAGGCATTGAGAGCGATGGCTAAGACCAAAGCAGGCAAACTCAGATACAGATTGAAAAGGTAAAACCATAACCAACTAGTGCAGAGTCCCCAAATGGCTAGGATGGTGGTGAGTGCCGGAATAACTTTTAGCATTTTCATTCGGCCTTTCTCAGAAAACTGAACATATGAAAAGAGTAAAAGCAGGGTAAGGAACCCTGCAATTACAATCAACCTAGAGACTAATCCAGACATCAACTAAAACCTTTTAAGACTGATTTAACTTCAATGAGATTCCGGATATTTCCCTTTGAGCTGATGAAATTTTCAAAGGAAAACTCCGGAATGACGTTCTAATTGGAATTCGTTTTAATACCCCGTATAAATAAATGGTGCCCAGAAATAGGGGTGCGTATGACCTTCAAACTCACCTTTAATGAAGCTTCTTTTCACATCGGTAATGGCGGCTGAAGTGCTCATACCTCCATTGAAAACTCGGTTGTAAAGGTGAACAGTCAGGAACATCGTACCTGTGTCACTCACACTCCATAAAGAAGTTAGTGTACTGTTAGCTCCGGCATTCAAAAGTGCCTGATTCAAGCCTTTGATACCATCGCCCGGAGATTCTACACCCAAAGCCGTTTGACAAGCACTCAGCATTACAAAGTCTACCGGCAGATTCAGCTTTTCTAACTCTCCTACCACCAGCATGCCGTCTTCTCCGTTTACCGGAGTTGACTTCACGGTCATGGCTATGCTACTCAGATCGAAGACATAAGGATGCACACTGGCATGGCTGGAAAGGTGTACCGCACGATACTTGCCTAGTTCACCTGCAGCACTCATTCGCTTCAGCTCATTTTCTGTCATCATAGCATCCATACGTGTATCGGTTTTCGGAACAATTTCCTGAATCACAGCAACTTCTTTGCGTCCACCTTCCAAATAAGACATGGGTTCCTCAGTTTGGAATGTGGCGAAAGCGTAGTCCAATGGTTTACCCTTTTTCAAATCTTCACGCACACGGTAACGGAGTTTTTCAAGATCACCCAGGGAGGCCAAAGGTGCTTTTTGTGCCGAATGCAAATCATAAGTAGCACCACCAAAACCCAGCACATTCATTTCATAAGTCTTTTTAGGTTGCATTCTGAGTGTATAAAGCATGGCGGCATTCGGAATGTAGCCAATCTCGAAACGTTCAGCCAAATACTGGCCATTGTCATCTATCAGGGCATCGAATGGAATAGTGCCCAACAGTCCTTCTGGGCTGATAGTCAGCTTTTCCACCGTGAATAGCTCTACATCCAAACCACTGATAAAGGTGTGATAGAAGCGGTTAAGCAAGTCGGGCAGGTTCTCCTTCTGGTAGAAAACATATTTACCTTCAACTACCTTGGCTTCCATATGCTTCCGCAAATATTGAGTCAGTAGTTTGAATTCTCCCTTGGCAAAAGTGTTGGTTACGCGTGCTTTCGCTCCGTTCAGATAATCCAGGTTCTCCTTCCTGAATTCCATTTGAGCCTGTTCTTTTTCCAACTCAATCAACTGGGCTTTTTGGTTGGTGAGCAAATCTATAAAGGCACCTGCTGAACGATTATACTTCACCACCACATTATTTTTGGTGACCAGGCACATGAGGTAGGTTCCTTCGTAAGTTGTGCCCTTAGAAACATCGATGAAAGACAAATAGGCTTCCTTTTCGCCCAAAATGGACTGCAATTCTTTCAGTGATAGCTGCTTCTTCTCGCTTCGTTTGTCATTCAACAAGGCATATGCTCGGTTCGACTCGATGACCTCATAAATCTTGTCGAACTGCTTGGTTTCGTAGTAAGCTCCGGCCAGAAATCCGTTGATGCGTTGGAATTTATCCAAGTAGCCACGCTGCTCCAGCGGATCCATTTTCTCCAATAACTCAACCTCTTCCGCCCTAGCCTTTTCAAACTCAACAGCTGATTCAGCATACTTCTTTTGCTCCATCAATCGGACACCATCGTTATAGGCATTTCCGGTTGAAGCTACCATTTCATTATCCAGTAAATTGGCAATGCTGGAAAGTCCATTCTTCACATAAGAGACATAGCTCATTTGTTCAATTCCCTGAGTTTTAAGGAAGTTTTTAGCTCTTTGCGCAATGGCCTGAGCTTTGTCTATTTCCTTGTTGAAAGCATAGGCGCGCAAGATCACATAATAGGCTTCGGCAATGTATTCAGGAGATTTCAACTTAGGTAATTGAGCCGCATATGAATCGGCTAAAGCAGCTGCATCTTTGTAATTTCTGCTTTCAGTCTTGGCCATCACCAGGTAGAAATAAGCTTTGGCCAATGTGGCAATCGATGGCATTTGACCGCTGAGATCGGATATAATGAGGTTCGAAGAAGCTTCCACCTTATCCCATCGTTTTAAGGCCGATTGTACCCTGGCCAAACGTTCATAAGCGCGATATCTTGAGGCTAAGGCATAGTTCGACTGATCGAAAACGATCTTTTCCAAATGCGGCTCCAACTTCTGACCGAACTCAAAATTTACTTTTTCGGCCATGCTGGCAATGCTCACTAGGGCATCGACATGCAAGTACCTTGAAATCAGACCTTGTTTTACTGCCTCTTCTGCTTTCACCCAATCGGCTAAAATCTGAGCAGCTTTTTCGTTGTTGGCTATATCATCATAAGTGGCGCCAAGACTTGAAGCCAAATTCTCAAAAGTGGCCTTGGCTCTCTTAATACTTTCCTCATTATAATTAGCCAGATAGCCCCTCGCCTTTTGAACAGTGGCCGAAAGCTGGCTGTAATTGGCCAAGGAGTTGAGGTAACCGTTCAGGCTCTGATAGTCGCGCTGCATCCCGGCAGCATCCTGACCAAGCGCCTGCATATTCCTCACAAATTTCTCAGCTTCCAGCGGCTGATTGGCAAAGACGGAATGGATAAACCCATAGAAGCTTCCGGCTCCATCATAAGCATTGTAGGCTACAGCCCACTTCGAAAAATCGACTGCATCCTGAGGTTTATTCATATTGTAAAAGGCACTCGCAACCAGGTCAAAAGCCAGCGAATTGCCGGGATAGGTTTCTATCAGGTTGGCTCCGGCACGAATTGCGGCATTGAAGTCTTTGGCTTGCTTGGCACGCTGATAGGCGGCATAATCAGGGTGAGCTTCCATTTTTGTAGGTGGAATGCTGACCTGAGAAAAGGCCAAATTTCCACTGAAAAAGAGAATTATAAAAGATAGTGAGCACATTATTGGATTCAGCCCAAAAGGATTAAACAGAAGCTTTCTCATGATTTGATTTTTCTCTAGTTGTTAATACAAACCTAGCTTCTGGCATAGTGCAGCTCAATACGGCAATTGACGTAATTGCTTCGGAGAAGCAGTTCAAGGGTTCAAGGTTTAATGTTTAAAGTTGAGGCTACCGCAAAAGCAACCATATCCACGTCATGCTGAACCTGTTTACCAACAGGCAGGCTTGTTTCAGCATCTCACAAGACTTCGCACCTTAGTAGGTTATTCGTTGATTGGTTATCGGTTATCGGTTAATCGGAAATCAGAAAACGGGCTCCCAGTTCATTATTCATAGTTACGTGTACCACAAAAGCCAACCATACCCACGTCATGCTGAACCTGTTTCAGCATCTCCCATGGCCTTGCACCTGAGTAGGTTATTCGTTGATCAGTTATCGGTTAATCGGAAAACCGTGTGTTAATCTTAGCCATCCTACTTTCCTCCTCGACCGTAGTGGAGAGGCCTAAGAGGTGAATTGGTTGATTCGCCTATGGGTATTAGTTGATCTGTTAATCAGGAAAAACAGGAAACAGGTTCCTAGTATATTTTTCATAGCAACGGCTACCTCAAAAGCCAACCATACCACGTCATGCTGAACCTGTTTCAGCATCTCCCACAGCCTTGCACCTGAGTAAGTTGATCGGTTATCGGTTAATCGGAAAACCGTGGGCTAATCTTAGCCATCCTTCTTTCCTCCTCGACCGTAGTGGAGAGGCCAAAGAGGTGAATTGGTTGATTCGTCTATGGGTAATAGTTGATCTGTTAATCAGGAAAACCGGAAACAGGTACTAGTTCTTGGTTTATGGTTCATTGTCAC
>MDTG01221187.1_pt1 | contig 21739 bp, 21 predicted proteins | sample 811421 | NCBI WGS metagenome assembly MDTG01 (sample SAMN05326645, study PRJNA326480) | marine metagenome | isolation source: seawater | place: Pacific Ocean: South East | collected 2011 | reverse complement strand
TGAAAGGTTAGATAATTTTATAAATTCTAATGATTTAATATTTAACCTTAATCATTTTGGAAAAGATAAATAATTTATGTTTAATAATAAAAGTATTTTAATAACTGGTGGTACTGGATCTTTTGGCAATGAGTTTGTAAAAAAGATCGTCTCAAAATATAAAAAAATAAACAAATTAATTATTTTTAGCAGAGATGAATTAAAACAATATGAAATGGCTAAAAAATTTAGCGAAAAAAAGTATAAATATTTAAGATACTTTCTTGGAGATATAAGAGATAAAGAAAGAGTTGCAAATGCACTTAATGGTGTTGATTATGTGATACATGCTGCTGCCTTAAAACAAGTTCCTACAGCAGAGTATAATCCTTTTGAATATATTAAAACAAATATCATAGGAGCTCAAAATCTAATTGAATGCTGTATTGAAAAAAAAATTAAAAAATTAGTTGCTTTATCAACAGATAAAGCAGCAGCTCCAATTAACTTATATGGTGCAACAAAATTATGTTCAGATAAATTATTTATCGCAGCGAATAATGTAAAAGGGTTTCAAGGAACTGTATTCTCCGTATTAAGATACGGAAATGTTTTAGGAAGTAGAGGATCAATTGTTGATTTATTAAGAAAAAATTTTTCTAAAAATACTTTCAACATTACAGATTCTGAAATGACGAGATTTAATATTTCTCTTAATGATAGTGTTGATCATGTATTGTGGAGTTTAAAAAACTCTCCTGGCGGAGATATTTTGGTTCCAAAGCTAAAATCTTACAAAGTAGTAGATTTAATAAAATCATTTAATCCAAATTTAAAATTAAAAACGATAGGTATCCGACCTGGAGAAAAAATTCATGAGGAAATGATTACAGAAAGTGACAGTTTGAATACAATAGAATTAAAAAAATATTTTATCATTCTGCCTAATACATTTTCAGAAAATAAAATTTATAAAACAAGAGAATTTTATAAAAAAAAGTTTAAAGCGAAAAATGTTAAAAAAGGGTTTAGCTATAACTCAAAAAATAATAAAGAATTTTTATCAAGAAAAGAGTTAAAAAGTTTTTTTAATTAAAATTTTTATAATTTATTAAAGAAAAATTATTAAAATTTTTTGTAAACTGAAAAAAAACTGTTTTTCTAATATTTTTTTCTTCATTAAAAATATTCCTTTTGTGAAAACCATTTGTAAAAGTTACTATTAAAGAATTTGATGGACAAATTACTTCTACTATTTTTTCTTTAATTTCAGAGTTAAGTTCATCATTTTTAATAGTAAAGTTTTTTGTATTTAATAAAAATTGTCTCATAAAAGAATTATTTAACTTATGTGTAGTCTTTATAAATCCAAATGGAGCATCTGTTAAATTTATTTCTTCAGGAGAATATATTATTTTTAAACAAGGCAAATATCTATCTATATGAAAATTTGTGTCGTCATATGTATTTTTCTCCTCTTTATTTATGCAATTGTGTATAAAAAATTCACCAACTGTATTTATAGATTTCCCAAAAATTTTTTTAGTTAGCGAATTATTTATATTATTTAGTTCCCCCAATAGGCTTAAATCTTTGTGCATACAAGAAATCAAAACTTTTTTTTCTTTATCTTTATATTTAATTGACGATGCATCTATTATTTCACTGTTAATCCATTCGGAAACTAATTTTCTACCCTCGATTTCATTAAAGAATTCAAGAATTTTTTTTCTTTGAACTTCACTAATTATATTTTTTATTACAACTATTCCATTGTATGCTAGTGATTGAAAAATTTTTTCAGTTTTGTCATCTAAATCTTGTAAATTAAAATAAATTTCATCTATTTGCTCATTTTTATCAAAAAAAAAAAATTTTAAATTCTTATTTTTTTTAACAAAAAATAAATAAAAATTAATTAGTAATAATCTTAAATTTTTATTTTTTATTTTAAGTAGGTTTTGTAATCTAGGATATTCTTTTAAAAAATTTGTATACTTTTTGACACTAAAATATTTTAGTAAATTTTTTGAATTTCTTATTTTATTTAAATTCATTTATGAATTTATAATTTATTATAAAGTATTTTGTATAGTATAAATTTAAATTAAGTTATATTATTTTAAGCTATATTTGATAATAATTAATTAGTTATTACTAAATAGTTTGGATATATTTTACCTTAATTTATGAATAAATTTAAAAAAAAATTTTCAATTATATTTCTTTTAATTTTCTTTTATTTTTTTGGTGTATATCTTCTAAACTTTGAATCAAGTTTTTCAAATAATTTTAAAAATTTGTTTCCAAATTATTTTAAAGAGTTTTTAAAGAAATCAGTTTTTTATATTCCAACAAAATTAAGAGAGGTAGAACAGTCTAGAGAAAAAATTATAAATCTTGATCTTAAATTAAGAAAATTAGAAAACGAGATTGATACTTTAAAATCAAAAATGAATGCAGGAAAAAAATCTACTATTTTGTTGTCAGATAAATCGTCTAATTCATATAAGCTTGAAAAAATTTTCTTAGATTATTCTTTGCCTATTGGATCGAATAAAATAAGTAAAAAAAATGGTTATTTAGAAATTTTTGAAGATTTTATTTTGCTAGGTTTATGGTCAGGTAAAATTATGTATATAAATAAAAATTATTTGAATAATGAATTTGTCAAAATTAATAATCTAAAAACAAATATTGATGATTTCTTAAAATTTGATGATGATAAATTTATATCTATTAAAGATCTAGTGATAATCAATGGAAAATTATTCATTAGTTACACAAAAGTGATTAAACCTGAAACAAACTGTCTAAATTTATCAATAATATATGCCGATATTTTTCAGGAGTTTGGAGAATTAAATATTGGAAATTTTGATGAATTTTTTACTTACGATGAATGCAAAGAAGCAAGATTTAATGGCTATCAATCTGGAGGAAGATTATTTGATTATAAAGATAATAATTTATTGATGACAATTGGGGATTTCCAAAATTTTACCCCTGCACAAGATAAAAATAGTTTTTTTGGAAAAATAATTTCCATAAATATTTCAAATAAAAAACATAGATTAATATCAATGGGACACAGGAATCCACAAGGTTTGTTGTATGATAAGAAAAAAAATACAATTCTATCCACAGAACATGGTCAAAAAGGTGGAGATGAAGTTAATTTAATTATAGATAATGAAAAAGGAAAAGTATCAAACTATGGGTGGCCTGTTGCTTCTTACAGTGATTATTATGGTTATGAAAACTCTTCAATAAAAAAAATTGCACCATTTAAAAAAAACCATAAAAAATTTGGATTTATAGAACCATTAATTTACTTCACACCAGCTATAGGGATAAGTCAAATTATTAATTCCTCAGTTTTTAAAAAAAAATATTCAAGTGATGTTTTTTTAGTTACCAGTATGAGAGAAAAAAAAATAATTTTTTTACAAATAAAACAGGATAGTAAAGAGGCAGAAGTAATAGATGAATTGGTTATAGGTGAGAGAATAAGAGATATTATAATTTTAGATAAGAATCGTTATCTGTTATATTTAGAAGATTCACCATCTTTAGGAATACTTTCATTTCAATAAATTATTTTTGATTAAATTCTTTGAGAATTCTTTTTATATTTTTTAATGATTTGTAAAATACTATGATACATAAAATAAGTAATGATTGACCATTGTCTCTTCTAATTTGTATTTCCTCTTTAAAATGGTCTAAAAATTTAATTTTACTTGAATATCCACCTCTTCTAAAAATTCCAAAAACTTCTTTTTTAGTCGTGGCTATTCCTCTCATTTTTTTTTTAACTATCATTCTAAAAAAATAATCATAATCAGCAGAAAATTTGTATTTTAAATTATATAACCCAACTTTTTTTGCTGACCGTAATTTTATAAAAAACCCTGTCGAATGACTGCTGTAAAAACCCCATGAAAAATATATTTTCCAAGGTTTGTATCCATGTAAAGTACCCCAATGTTTTTTTACTGCTCCAAAAATAAAATCTTTTTCAGGATATTTAATTATATATTTTTTTAAAATTGACAAAGCATTAGGCAACAAAATATCGTCAGAATTTACAAATCCAACATAATCTCCTTTTGCTAATTTAAGACCTTTATTAAAGGCATCATATATTCCCTTATCTTTTTTGCTAACCCAACGATCAATTTTAGAGGCATTTTTTTTTATTATCTTTAATGTTCCATCTGTTGATCCACCATCAACTATTATTAACTCATAATTTTCATATTTTTGTTTGTAAATACTATCTAAAGTTTTTTGAATATGTTTAACATTGTTAAAAACAACAGTGATTATTGATATTAAAGGATAGTTTTTTTTGTTTTTACTTTTCAACTTATTAAATTTTAATTAAATTATATTTTAATTATTTGATACAGTTTAGATTAGTTAATTTTTAATATTTAGTATATATCCTTATTTTATCAATTAAATAATTAAAATTATTTATATTAATATCTACAAAATAAAAAAATGAAAATAAAATTATTTTTAATAACAGGTGTTGCTGGTTTTATAGGTTTTCATTTAGCAAAAAAAATTCTTAGCGAAGGTCACATTGTTTATGGAGTAGATAATTTTGATAAATATTATTCTATTAATCTTAAGAATAAAAGAATTAATCTTCTTAAAAAATTTAAAAAATTTAATTTGATAAAAATGAATATAGAAAATGAGGAAAATTTTAAAAAGATTAAAATTAAAAAAATAGATCACATTTTTCATTTCGCTGCACAAGCAGGTGTAAGATATTCTGTAATAAATCCTAAAAAATATATAAATACAAATATTTTGGGAACAATAAATGTTTTGAAATTCGCATCGAAAATCAAACCAAAATCAACTTTTATATCATCCTCAAGTTCAGTTTATGGAGACTCTAAATTTTTTCCTCTTTCTGAAAAACACAAACTTAATCCAAAAAATATATATGCCACATCAAAAATTATAAATGAAATTTCTGCAAAAAGTTTTTCATCTAATTTTAATCTTAAAATTTATGCTTTAAGATTTTTTACTGTTTATGGAGAATGGGGTCGACCTGACATGCTTCTCTTTAAAATTTTAAAATCTTATAAAGAAAATAAATATCTCGAGCTTAACAATTCAGGTAATCATTATAGGGATTTCACATATATTGACGATGTTATCGAAACTTTACTTTTACTTATTAATAAAAATATAAAAAAAAATTACGATGTATTTAATATTTGCTCAAATAACCCAGTTCATATTGGAAATATGATTAAATATATAAAAAAAAATGTTTTAAATTTAAAGGTAAAATCAGTAAAAAAGAATACACTTGATGTCTATAAAACACATGGAGATAATTCTAAAATAAATAAAATTATCAAAAAATCTAAATATAAAAATTTTTATGAGGGATTTGATAATACATATAAATGGTACTTTAAGAATAATAAAAATTTAATTTTTTGAAATTATTAATTCATCCTTAAGTCCAAAAAAATTTCTAGGTAAATTCTTTTTAAGAAACCATAACCACCTTGCAATGAATTGATTCCTTGAGTTAAATCCATTGAAAATTTCATACATGTTTTGCTCTTTTTCAGAAAAATAGTTTGCTGCATTAATTATATTTGATCTTACGAATAAAAGACTTGAACACTTTGATAATATTAAAGTATCTTTAATAGCCTCGTCACCTAATAAATATCTGTGATTTTTTCTCTCATATTTTAAAAAAGCATCATTTTTATTAGACCTATATGCATTTAAGTATAATAATTTATTAGGATATTGTCTTTTTAGAAAATTTAAATATTTAGTTTCTTCTGTACATAAAAATATTTTGTCATGATTTTCTTTTTTTAAAATTTCATCAATATGCTTTTTTAACTGACTTTCTGTAGCTGGTAAGATGTGTCCTCGACTTGTCTTATAACTTGTTCCTCTAAAATGAATACCTAAAATTTTTTTGTCATTTAAATTATGAGTATTCATAAAATTTTCTAAAAAATCTTTATATTTTTCTTTTATTGAAATTTCTTTATTTTTAAAATATTCAAAATTTTTATCTAAATGTATTCGATAGCTCATTTTATGATGAAAATCATCTCTTGAAAAAACTACATTTTTACTTTGATATACTTCCTTAAGATTATAATTTGAAACTTGTTTAAAATAATATTGCCAAGAATTAAATGTATCATCTATGCTTTCAATTTCATTGTATGGATTCACATAATTTTCCATGTCAACAATTGGAATAAAATTATTTTCTTTAGATATAACAAGGTGATTTAGTACGAATGATAGATAAGAAAAAATCCCAGCATGAGAAGACCTTTTGATTATATAAAATGTTTTTTCAGGGTTCTGATTTCCAAATTCGCAATATTTAAATCCATTTTTATCAAAACTACTTCTAGGTTTTAATTCCTTTCTTAAAAATAGTGGTTTTGGACCTTCATCAACCAATAAAATTTTTTTTACTATCTGTTTTATTCTTTTCATTATTTAAAAATAGTATATTAAAATTATTCATACAATGATCATTAAAAACTGTAGATCTTGCAAAAGTAAAAAATTAAAAAAATTATTTAGTTTAGGTAAATTAAGCTTTACTGGAAAATTTACAAACAATTTTTCTATAAATGTTCCAAAGGCAGAACTTGGGCTAGTCATGTGTAAGCAGTGTGAACTTATACAACTTAGTAATAATTTTAATAAAAGGTATCTTTATGGCCCTGACTACGGTTATAGAACTGGTATGAACATGACTATGAAGAATCATGTTAGATCTGTAGTAAAAAAAGCGACCTTATTAACAAAATTAAAGAAAAAAGAAGCAGTATTGGATATTGCTAGTAATGATGGAACATTATTGAATTACTATAAAAGTTCAGTAATAAAAGTTGGTATCGATCCAACTATAGTTAAGTTTAAAAAATATTATAAAAAAATAGATTTTGGAATAGCTGATTTTTTTTCAAAAAATAAAATTTTAAAAAAGGTAAATAAAAAATTTAAAGTTATTACTGCTTTATCAGTCTTTTATGATGCAGAGGCACCCAATAAATTTTTAAGTGATGTTGAAAAATTGTTAGAAGATGACGGAATTTTTATTTTGGAACATGCAGATTTAAGCTCCATAATAAAATTAAAAATGTTTGATACTATCTGTCATGAACATCTTGAATATTATTCTCATAAAGTAATACTTAATTTATTAAAAAAAAATAATCTTGAACTTTTTGATTATAAATTAAATGATATAAATGGTGGAAGTACTCAATACTATATAAAAAAAATTAAATGCAAAAAATATAAAATAAATTTTTTTAAAATTAAGAAACTTTTAAAACAAGAAAATTCTTTAAATTTGAATAAAGTTAAGACCTATAAAAATTTTTTTAATAAAATTAAGAAAGTTAAACTTGACCTAATAAGTATTTTAAAAAAAATAAAAACAGATAACAAAATTATTCACGGATATGGAGCATCAACTAAGGGCAATGTTTTGCTTCAATATTTTGGAATTGATAAACAATATTTAGATGTAATTTCTGATAGAAATCCAAAAAAAAATGGTTTTTACACTCCTAATTTTAAAATAAAAATTGTTAATGAGGAATACTCGAGAAATCAAAAACCTGACTATTATTTAGTTTTACCCTGGCATTTTAAAAAAGAAATACTGATTAGAGAAAAGAAAATAAGAAGAAAAGGTACTAAGTTTATATTTCCCCTGCCCAAGGTAACTATAAATTAAAAAATTTTGCTTTTTACTATTTATTAAAATATAAATAATTTATCCAACGCATTAAACTAATTATTTATGAAAATTGCTGCATTTGTCGATATTTCAGGGGGATCCGGAGGGGGCCTCCAACAAACATTAGGAACAATTAATGTTTTAGAAAAAATTAAATCTGACAAGTATGAAATAAAGTTTTCCAGTTCATCTAAATTTGCATCAAATTATTTTAAATCTAGAGGTTTAGAAACCTTATTTTATAATAAAAATTCATTTTTGAACAAACTTAATCTCAGACTTTTCAAAATTAGATTTTTTAAAAAAATATTTAAATTTTTAAATATAAATAATAGTTTTGAAAATTTTTTGCATGACAATGAAATTGATCTTGTTTTTTTTGTAGATCAATCACATCTATCTATGTTTTGTGAAAATAAAAATTTTATTTTCAACGTTTGGAACTTAGATCATAAAAAACATAGTTTTTTTCCTGAATATACTTATCAAAAATTTTTGAGTTCTGAAAAAATATATGAACATGCTTCAAAAAGAGCTTTTAAGATAATTACAGATTGTAAAAAGACACAACTTGAATTTTCGGAATTTTATAATTGTCCAAAAAACAAAATTTCAATATTGCCCCTAATTTCAAATTTGATTTTTAATAAAAACAATAGAAGCCATGTAATAAAAAATAAAAGTTTGAAAAATATTAATTTAAGAAAAACTTTGTTTTTTCCAGCTCAATTTTGGGCACATAAAAATCATAGATATATTGTAGATGCGCTATATGAATTAAATTTAAAAGGTGAAACTGAATTTAATTGTATATTTACAGGGAGAGATAGAGGTAATTTAAAATTTATTCAAAATAAAATTGTCGAATATGGTTTAGAGAATAAATTTCATATCTTTGAATATCTTGATGATGAGGAAATAGTTCATATTTATAAAAACTGCTATTTAACAATTTTACCGACTTATGTCGGAAATACTAGTTTACCTTTATTTGAAGCATTTTATTTTAAAAGTAGGATTGCGTACAATGCTGAAATTTTAGAAGATGATTTTAAAGATAAGGTTATAAATCTAAAATTAAATGATCCAAAAAACCTTCATCAAATAATAAAAGAAATAAGTGATAAACCTGAAAAGTTTGAAGGTATGATTGAAAACTCAAAAACTTTTATAGATAATTTATTAGATAAAAATAAAATAACAAATGAAATTAAAACTATTTTTGATGAATATCATGTATATCACTCAAGATATAATTAATACTTTGTTATGAGTATATTCTAATAATTTAATTTTAAAAATAAGTATATAATTTTATATTTTTTATATATAAGACTTTCATATAATGAAAACTTCATTAGTTATTACAACAATAAATAATTTAAATAAAAATTTAAAATTTTTTTCTAAAAAGTGCAGGGATAAAAACTGGGACTTTTATCTAATTGGTGACAAAAAAACTAAAATTATTCCTAGTAAAAAAAATTTTTTTTATTTTGATATTACTAAACAAAAAAATACTAAATTAAGTTTTGCACAAATTTGCCCTGAAAATTCATATTCAAGAAAAAATATAGGTTATTTATTATCGTATATTAATGGAAATGAGATTATTGTTGAAACTGATGATGATAATTTACCGAAAAATAATTTTTTTAATAAAATCAATTTAAATCAAAAGGTAGAAAGAATTAATAATCGTGGATGGATAAATGTTTATGATTTATTTGTTAATAAAAAAAAATATAATGTGTGGCCTAGGGGTTTGCCACTAGATGAACTTTTAAATAAAAAAATTTTTTTAAAAAAAAAAAAAAATTATAAAAAATATTTAATTCAACAGGGAGTTTCAGAAATCAATCCTGATGTTGATGCTATATATAGATTTACTCAAAAAAAAATAAATATAAAATTTAAAAATTATAAAGTATCACTTGGAGGTTCACTTTCTCCATTTAATAGTCAAAATACAATTTGGCATACATCTTTGCTACCTTTAATGTATTTGCCAGTTACGTGCACCATGAGATGTACTGATATCTGGAGATCTTTAATAACACTTCAAATAATGAGAGCCAATAGATTAGAAATATTATTTTTTGGAACAAGTATGTATCAAATTAGAAATAAACATGATCTTTATCAGGATTTTAAAGATGAAGTGCCAGCATATTTGCACAACAAGAAAATAATTAATATTTTAGAAAATATTAAATTTAAAAAGGGTAAAGAAAATTTTTTATTAAATCTAGGCAAATCATATGACGAATTAATTAAATTTAAAATTTTTGATCCAAAAGAAAAAAAATATTTAAATGCTTGGATCGATGACTGCAAAAAAATTATGAATTATTAGCAAAGTTATTAAGTTATGAAAAATTATTTTAAAAAGTTAATTAAATATTTTTTGTCTAAAACATCATGGAGATTAAAAAAAATACATATTAAGAAAAATTATGTGAATCAAAAGCCTAATTTAAGCGTAATCAAAGCTTTGTATAATTCTAGTGGTGTGATCCATATGGGAGCGCATAGAGGTGGAGAATCGCCCATTTATGATTGGTTTCAAAAAAAAACAATTTGGATAGAAGCTAATCCAAAATTAATTTCCGATTTAAGAGATAATATTTACCAATATCCATATCAAAAAGTTATACATGCTTTGTTAAGTGATAAAGATGATGAATATAAAGAATTCTACGTCTCTAATAACGATTCCGCATCATCCTCCGTGTTTGAATTTGGTCAAAAAAGTATTGATCAGAATTTGAAAATGATTTCCAAGATGAAAATTAAGTCAAGTAAATTTGATACTATTGTGAAAAATCAAGCTATTGAGATTTTAGATTATAATTTTTGGGTAATAGATTTACAAGGTTCGGAACTTTTAGCACTAAAGGGTGCAAAAAAATCTTTAGAAAAATGTAAATCGATCTTAGTAGAAATAAGTAAAACTGAGTATTATAAAAATGCTGTTAAATGGGAAGAATTAAAAAAATTTTTGAATGAAAATAATTTTTTCCAAGAGTGGGAGCCCCTCGAAGATCATACCGACGTTCTTTTTATTAAAAATAATTAGATAATACCTATTAGTTTTTTAATCTCTATTAGATAAAGTTTGCAATTACTGACCTCATCAAATCTATCTAAACTTTTATAAGCTTTTATAATTTTTTTATTATATTTTTTTTTATTCAAATAGAAGTCAATTATGAGTTTTGATAAGTTTTGATAATTTTTTAAAGGAAATAAAGAACCATATTTATCATTATCTAAAATCTCAGCGGGACCAGTTGGACAATCAGACGAAATTACATATTTTTTTAAAGCAATAGACTCTAATAAAACATTGGGCAATCCTTCATATAAAGATGTAAGTACAAATAAGTCTGATTTTTTTATATATTTATACGGATTAAATGCAAAATTTAAAATTTTAACTTTTTTATCTAGTTGATTTGATTTTATGTAATTTTTTATATTCTTTTTATTTTTCCCATATCCAATAAGCAGTAGTTTTGTAGGAATTTTTTTACTCACAATATTAAACGCTTTTAATAAAGTAATATGATCTTTTTGGTCTGTAAATCTTGCAACATTAATAATTTTTAATTGTTTATTTTGATTGAAAATATTTTTTTGAAGTTTTGCTTTACTTTTTAATATGATTTCCTTTTTATTTAAAGGATTGTAAATCATCTTAGAATTTATTTTAAATTTTTTATCAATTTCTCTTTTAAAAGATTTACTATTTACTATTATTTTTGTTGGATATTTTAAAAGAACTCTAAATAAAAAGTTTTTAAAAATATTTTTATTCCAACCACTTGGTGAGGAATTTGATCTAGTAATAATTTTTTTTCTAAAAATAATTGCTAAAACAATACAATAAATATTTGCTTGGAATGCAAAAATATATGTTTCTTTATTTTGAAAAAAACTTCTAATTAAAAGTAATAAACAAAAAAAATACTTATAATATTTACTCTTTACATCATTTTTTTTTTTTGAATAATTTACAATTTTTATTTTTTTATCAAAAAAATTGTTAAATTTTCTATCAAAAGTAATTAACTCAATATTTTTTATATATTTTGCTAAATAATTGCTAATTATTATTATATTTTTTTCTACACCACCACCTTCCATAGCAGGCATAAAAATTACAAGTTTTTTTTTATTAGTTTGCATAGTATTAAAATATTGATACTAAAGTAAATAACAACGAAAATAATTTAAAGTGAAAATAGCAATTAATTTTGAAAATTTACCCGAAGATGGAGGAGCATATCATGAGAACATTCTTCTTACTGATGTTTTCAAGTCATTCGATAACTCAAAATACGATATTTATTATATAGTTTCTAATAAGAAAGTTGAAAAGATTTTAAAACAAAAAAATTTAAATACTATTTTTTTCAAAAAAAATTTAATTTTTAGAATTCAGAATTTTCTATATAAATTTAAATTTTTCAAATTTATTCTTGATAAATTCAGAATTGAAAATAACTTTGAAAAGTTTGTTAAAAAAAATAATATTGACCTTTTAATTTTTAATAATCCTTCCGAAATGTCTTTGTTGGCTTTTAATTTAATGTATGTAATTGTTTTTTATGAGCTTCAGCATCTGAAATATAATTTTTTTCCAGAATACAAGGCGTATCACAATTTCGATTTAAGAGAAATTATAATAAATAATTTTTTAAGTAATGCATTTAAAATTATAACATGTGTAAACAAAGATAAAAAGCTTCTAGAAAAATATTATAATGCTCAAGAGGATAAAATTATGATTCAACCATTTGTTTCTAGATTGCCTCTCATTTATGAACAAACAGTAAATAAAAATGATTTTGAAAACTATAAAAAAAAATTAAAGTTAGATACTGATAAAAAAATTTTATTTTACCCTGCACAATTTTGGCCCCATAAAAACCATAAGTATATAATTGATGCTATGGATGAAATAGTTAATAGACATGAAAAAAAAGATTATCATGTTGTGTTTTGTGGCTATGATAAATTTAACCAACTAAACTTTTTAAAAAATAAAATTAAAGAAAAACATTTATTAGATTACTTTACTTTTTTTGATTATCTTGAAGATAATGAAATAATTGCCTTATATTTAAATTGTCACGCTTTAGTTATGCCTACTTTTGTTGGACATTATTCTTTGCCACTATTTGAGTCTTTTTACTTTAAAATTCCAGCATTTTTTACTAAAGACTTACTTGATGATAATTTGAGAAAATTTGCTTTTGAGATCGATACAAAAAAACCAGAAGATTTAGCCATAAAATTAATGAAAATTAATAGTAATGATCAGAATTTGGATAAGATATTAGATGAAGCTCATAATTTTTATAAAAATTTTTGCTCTATAGAAAAAATTAAACAAACATATAAAGAAATATTTGACGAAGTGCTTTACTTTAAAAGCATATGGAAGTAACTAGAAATTTCTAAATAATTTTAATGAAAAAAAAAATATTAATATGTGGTGCTGGTGGTTTTATAGGCGGCCATCTAGTAAACTATTATTTACAAAACTCTGATAACGAAATCGTGTGTGCAGATATAAAGCCAGAGTCTAATTGGTTTCAGATATTTGATCAAAATAAAAACTTTTCCTTAGATCTCAAAAATTTTGAAAGTTGTATGGAAGTAACTAAGGATATCGATTATGTTTTTAATTTAGCTTGTAATATGGGAGGCATGGGTTTTATTGAAAATAATAAAGCAGAATGTATGCTTTCAGTTTTGACAACAACAAATCTATTAAGAGCATCTGTTGCAAATGGTGTTAAAAAATTATTTTTTTCATCAAGTGCATGTGTTTACAATGCAACTAAACAGATTGAAACTTTTGTACCGGGTTTAAAAGAAACAGATGCTTATCCCGCAGAACCAGAAGATGGTTACGGCTGGGAAAAACTTTTTAGTGAGAGAATGTGTAGGCATTTTAGCGAAGACTTTGAATTAGATACAAGAGTTGCAAGATATCATAATGTCTACGGTCCAAAAGGCACATATGGCGGAGGTAGGGAAAAAGCTCCAGCTGCACTTTGTAGAAAAATTATAGATGCAAAACTAAGTAATAAACCCTCAATTGATGTCTGGGGAGATGGTGAGCAGACAAGAAGCTTTATGTATATAGATGATTGTATTGATGGAACTTTAAAAGTTTTTAATGGAAAACACAGTGATGTTTTTAATGTAGGTAGTGACGAACAAGTTTCAATAAATCAAATGATTCAAATCATAGAAGATATTGCAGAATATAAAGTAAAAAAAAATTATCTCTTAGACAAACCTAAGGGGGTTAGAGGTCGATCAAGCGATAATACATTTATAAAAAATAAATTAGACTGGTCTCCCTCAACACCACTTAAAAATGGTTTGGAAAAAACTTATGAATGGATATTTAATGATATTTCCAAAAAAGATAAAAATTCAAAATTTATAAAATATTAGTTTTTTTTGGTTTGTTTATTTTGAAACCTCCGAGCCATGCTGGTAGTAATTTTTTTAATTTATAACTAAATTGAGACACGAAAATATTTCCTTTCAAACCATTATCGATAATACTACAAGGTATTTTATAATTTGAAAAAAACATGGCTGCCTCTGGGATATTACTAGGTGCAAAAAGTAAATATTTTGTTTTTGATAAATTTATCATGTCTATAATATTACCTTTACCAAGCAAATATCTATGGTTTCTATTAGGATTGTCAAATAAATCCCTCTTATCTGTAGTTCTAGGTGAGTTATTGTAGATTAATTTTTTTCCATATTTTTTTTTAAAAAGATTTAAGAATTCTAAATCTTCGGTGCACAAATAGATATGATCAAATTTATATTTCTTTAGTAAATATTCTGTAGAATATATTAATTGCTCTTCACTTGGTGGATATGGTTGATATGCTGATTTTTTTTGATCAGAACCTCTGAAACAAACTCCCAAAACTTTCTTATTTTTAAAAATTTTAGTAAAATATTTACTATATTCATTTTTTATAACGTTGTTCAGCTTAATGTACTTTTTTACAATTTTTTTATGTCTACGATCTAAAAATTGAAAACCATTAAAATATTTAAAATTTGATTTAAAATTGCTTAATGAAAAACCTTTTTTTGAGGTCCTATTATCACAAATTATAACATTTTTACTTTTGTATACATCTTCAAGCTTATATTTTGAAACTGGTTTAAAATAATAATCCCAAACATTATAGGAATTATTTATTTTAATTTTACAATTATATAATGTTATATAGTTTTGCATATCAATTACAGGTATCATTTTTAATTGATCACATATCCAAAGATTGTGAATAACAAAATTTAAATTCGAAAAAAAACCTGCCCCAGGGCTTCTTCTGATTAAATAAAAGAAAACATTTGGGTTTTTACTCCCAAATCTTTTATACTCTAGATTAAACTCATTAAATATGTTTGATTTATGTTTGTTGTTTTTATGTTCCCAAAATTGACGCGCAAAAAATTGTTTTTGTAGAATTTTTTTTCTTAAAAACTCTATTATCATTTTATTTAATGTTTTTATTTACTATATAAATTATTTTATCTAAATCTTTTTTCTTTAAATCTACATAAGACGGCAAGTATAATCCATATTTAGATATAAACTCAGAGTTAGGGTAATTCTTATATTTTACTTGTTTCATTTGATTTAAAATATCTTGTTTGTGCATTGGCCAAAAAAAAGGTCTTGAACCTATCTTATTTTTTTTCAATATATTGATAATTTTCTTAGCTAAAATTTTTTTATTTTTGATAACTATTCCTACAACCCAATAAATATTTTTTAAACCATCTTTATAAGGAGGCAAAATTTGTATGAATTTATTATTTTTAAATTTATTATAATAATATGTTCCAATATAAATTTTTTTTTTAATTACTTTATTAATATTATCTAACTGGCTAATTCCTATTGACGCTTGCATATTAGTCATTCTATAGTTCCAGCCTAAATCGTCGTGATTGAATCTATTAACTTTTCCAAAACATAAGTTTCTTAATGATATACATTTTTTATAATAGTTATAATTGTTTGTACAAATCATTCCACCTTCGCCAGTTGTGATATGTTTATTAGCATAGAAACTAAAAGTACCCATGTCTCCAAAGGTCCCGCAAAATTTATTTTTATATTTTAAACCCAATACTTCCGCGGCATCCTCTATAATTTTAATTTTATGTGCTTTACAAATTTTAACTATTTTTTCCATATAATTGGAATAGGAGTATATATGGGTAATTATAATAGCTTTTGTTCTTTTAGAAATTTTTTTTTTAAATCTTTTAGATCTATATTCCAATCATCAAGACTACAATCTACAAAAATAGGCTTAGCTCCTTGTCTCAAAACAGCCAATGCATTTGAAATTATAGTAAAATTTGGGATTATCACTTCATCATTTTTTTTTAAATTTAGACATTTAATTGCAATATCTAGGGCAGCTGTTCCACTTGAAACAGCAATACAGTATTTTTTTCCAATATATTTAGCAAATTTATTCTCAAATTTTAAAACTTGTGGACCATCTGATGAAATCCATCCATCTTTTAAGGATTTAGAAACATTTTGAATGTCTTGTTTAAAAATTTTAGGTTTACTAACAGGTATCAATTAAATTATCCGATTATTTTTATTTTTTTTAATTTAGTTTCATCAAATTTTTTCTTATCTTTTAGAACTGAATATGGACCCTGTTTAACTTCTATCATTTCACATGGACTTAAAGTTTTAAATCCGTGGCCGCCACTTATAAGCGATATAATTTCAGAGGAATATAAAATTTTACTAACTAAATAATTTTTTTTATTATCATAAAAATCTACTCTTAATTTACCTTTAAGAATAATTATTGTCTCTGAGGTATAAAATATTTTATTTAATCTTTTTAAATGTAGATGAGGTTTTATTATGTGATTTTTATCATGTTTCATATATCCACACTGTAAATTTAAGTTGTCTGGAGTAAAAAATGTTATGCCCTTTTTTTTTCTGTAATCTTTTCTAATTATGATTGCTAAGAGTTTTTTTTTATGTTTAATTTTTTCAATCATTTTAAAATCACCTAATTTTATTTAAACAATCATCCACCATTATTTTGATTAATTTATCTAAATTTGTTTTTGGATTATATCCAAAAGCTTTTTTTGCTTTAGATATATCGCTTTTAAGATTAGAGTTTTTTCCTTTTCTTAAAAATTTTTTATTAATTTTTAAATATTTTTTGTAATCAAGGTTAAGATATTTAAATACTTTTTTACAAAATTCCTCTACCGTATAACTTTTGCCACTTCCAATTGCAAAGAAATCTGGTTTTTTTTGCTGAGCTATTTTCCAAGCCGCTTCAACATATTCTTTTGCATATCCCCAATCTATTTTTATTTTGATATCTCCAAGCTCTATATATTTTCTTCTACCTAGATAAATTTCACAAGCATTATAAACAATTTTTTGCGACACATAATCTAACCTTCTCCTAGGCGATTCATGATTAAAGAATATTGCTCCGCATATATGTAAATTATATATCCTATTATACATCTTTGCCGCTAAGTATACAGTTGACTTGCTCAATGCATAAATACTTGATGGCGCCAGCACGCTTTTCTCATTTTGTTTATTTTTTTCATCCCAAGCAAAAATGTTTGAACTGAGAGGTTGAAAAAATTTTATTTTATTTTTTTTATTTTTAAGTTTTTCAAAAATATTTATTACTGAAAAAGCTGTTACACTCATTGAGTAAGCTGGAATATCTGTACTCCAAGTTACATTATCTTGATCTGCAAAATTATAAATTTCATGTGGATTTGACTCATTGATCGCACTTTCGATAGAATGAATATCCAACATATCCCCTCTTATTATGAAAAATTTTTTGTTAAAATATTTTTTATTTTCGATTAATGATTGAATATTTTTTGTATTTCCGGTTGCACTTTTTCTTAACAGTCCATATACAATATAATTTTTTTTTAGCAATAACTCACACATGTAAGACCCATCTTGACCGGTACAACCTAAAACTAGTGCTCTTTTTTTCATTATGAAATCAACTTAAATTTTGGATATGGTAACATAAATTTTCCTCCGCTGTTTAACCATTTTTCTTCACGTTTAATAAATTCACTAATAAACCCATAAGGCATTACAAAAAAATAATCTGGATTAAGTTTTCTAGCATCCTCTTCTGACAAAATTTTGATTCCAGATCCTACTGTATATTTGCCCCATTTTGACTTACTTCTTTCTGCTGCAAATGGAATTTCTTTTTTTGTTAAACCATAATATTGTAACAAAGTATTACCCTTTGTAGAAGCACCATAAAGAAATATTTTTTTTCCTAACTTATTTTGTTTTTGAATAAACTTTAAGGTTTCAGTTTTATTTTTCTTTACTCTCTTAATAAATTTAACAATCTCTTTATAGCCAGACTTTTCTTTATATTTAATTGATTTTTTGAGGTTCTTTTTACAGTAAATTCTATAGGACCCTCCATTAATATTGTTTTGACTCATTTTAAAAATTTTTAAACCATTTTTCTCGAATAAATATTTCAAAGAATTGTATGAATAATATTCAAGATGTTCGTGACAAATATTACCTAAATCATTTGTTTTAAACATAGAATGAGAACACATTAGCTGTGCAACAAATATACCATCATCATCTAGTGCATCTGCCGCGTGTTTTATAAATTCTGAAGGATCTTCTAAATCATAAAACATACCTATTGCTGACACAACTTTTAACTTTTGATATTTTTTTGGAATCTTTTTTAAGTGCTTTGAATGCCAAAAATCATTAATTAAATAATTACAATTCTTTTTTAATTCATTTTTTAAGTTATTAGCTGGCTCACATCCAATTGTAATTATCCCATCTTTTTTAAAATACTTTAACAATGTTCCATCATTAGCTCCAATATCCAGTATAACCTCGCCCTTATTTATTTTACAATTCTTTTTAATGTCTTGATAAAGTTCTTTTAACCCATCCCTCATTGTTTTGGTAATTCCAGATTTGTACCAATAAAATTTTTTATACATAATTTCTTGTGGCGCTGAATGCTCCAGCTGAAGTAGATGACATTTATTACAATAAACAAGATTTAGAGGTGCTTTTATTCCTTTTTTTATAGAAGATTTCTTTACAAAATTAGAAACATAATGATTACCAAAATTATAGATTTGTTTTAACTTTTTATTTTTACACAATCTGCATTTTTTTATTTTGATCGTTTTTGGAATTTTTGCCATTACAAAATAGTTAGTTTATTTAATTTTTAAAATTTTTAACAGTTTTTCTTATTAGGTTTTTAATTGAAAATTCTCTACTTTCAATTTTTATTTTTCTTCTGATTGGATCTTTTTTTATTTTTTTAATAATAGCTAATCCAGAAGACTCAAAATTAAAATTTAAATTAAAATTTTTATGATTAGAAAAATAAATATCTAATATAGTGTTAAAGGTCTCTTGATTATTTATTTCACAATAAAAATTGTTTCTAGAACCATTTTTAACATAAGGAAGGTGTGAAATATCATCAATAAATATCATACCACCTACTTTTAATAAGTCATAATAGCCGTAAATTATTTTGCTAACATGGTTTGCCTCATGTAGACTATCTATATAAAGAATATCAATTTCATTTGGTATTTTTGATTTAATTAAATTAAAATTATCATCTCTTGATTGTATAAAAGTCCAATTTTTATTATCTGAAACTTTTGAGCAGTCTATAATGTCAACAGAATATAAATGTCCTTTATTTCTATCACAAATTTCCAAAAATCTTTTTGTAGAGGCACCATTTTGTACACCTAGCTCAAGAATAATAAGATCTTCTTTTTCTTTAATTTTATCAAATATATTCTTTTCAATTTTACCAATATAATCGTCCATAATATTAATTAATTATTTTTAAATAAGATAAATTTATAATATAGCTGTTACTAATCATTTCAACAAATTAAAAAATTATTAACAAGTCACATTAATTTTTATGAGTAAGATTTAAAATTAAAGTTAAGTTTCTTAATTTATCTACTTTAAGGAAAATAAAATCTTAATAGATGTTTAGAAAAAGAATTTATAGATTTAGAATAATTTTCAAATAAAATACCAAAAAATGAATACAAAAAAACATAAAATATTTTATTGGTCGCCATCTCTTGTAGATGTTGCAACAAATAGATCTGTGATAAACTCTGCCTATAGTTTAAACAAGTATAGTAAAAAATATTGCAGCTCTTTAATAAATTTTTTTGGAGAATTTAATAGATTTGATAACGATATAGAAAAAAAAAAATTAAAACTTCTTAATTACTACAACGAATATATCTATAAAATTTTACCCAGACATGGAAAAATTAAAAGTAGATTTTCTTTCTTAATTATATTTTTTATGGCTTTTTTTCCATTAAAAAGATTACTTAAAAAAGAAGCTCCAGATTATTTTATAATTCATCTTATTACTTCTCTGCCTTTAATTTTATTAATTCTCTTCAATTTTGAGACAAAATTTATTTTAAGAATTTCAGGATTTCCTAGGATGAATTTTTTTAGAAAATTACTTTGGAAGTTTGCTTTAAAAAAAATTTATTTAATAACATGCCCAACGATAAATACTTATAATTATATAAAAAGTCTTGATCTTGTAGATAATTCAAAGATTAAAATACTTTACGATCCAGTACTAAATGTAAAAGAAATTAATAAAAAAAAAAAAGAAAATATAAAATTTACAAATTATTTTTTATCAGTTGGCAGACTTACAAAACAAAAAAATTTTCTTTTCCTGTGTGAAGCATTTAAAAAAATTACTAAAGAGTATAGTGAAATAAAATTATTAATTGCAGGGGAAGGTGAGCAAAAAAAAGAAATAAGTAGATTTATCAAAGAAAATAATCTTTCAAAAAATATTATCCTACTAGGTTTTATTGAAAATATTTATCCATATTTTAAAAATTCAAATGGCTTTATTTTGACATCATTATGGGAAGATCCAGGATTTGTTTTAGTTGAAGCAGCATTTTGTAGGGCCCCAATTTTATCATCCAATGCCTGGCCAGGACCAATTGAACTTGTTAGTAATGATATTAATGGTCTAATATTTAATAATAATGATATGGAAAGTTTTCTAAGAGAGTTTAAAAAGTTTTATAATCATAAAAATAAAAATTATCTTAGATTAAATAGTCTTAAAATTTGTAAAAAATTCTCTTTATTTAATCATTATAACAATCTGATTAACTTGATATAAATACTCAAACTATATGATATTAATTTTTTTTTTAATTTCTTTTATTATCTTATTGTCAACGATAGGCTATGGTTTAATTTTTACTAAAATATTTAAATTTGAAAACTTTAATTATAATTATGGTCTAATAGGTATATTGGGTCTTTTTAACCTGAGTGTTATTGTAAGTTATACTCACTTATTTGCGGCCCATAATTTTAATCATAATTTGGTAATCTTATTTTTAGGATTGGCAATTTTTTTTTTTATTAACAGAAATAAATTTACACAAATCAGAAATATTTTTTTAGTATTTAGCTTATTATTTATTGCTTTAATTATTGCAAAAACCAATGAGGATTTTGGTTATTATCATCTACCAAATTCTCTACAATTTGCTCAACAAAAATTACAGTTTGGTTTGGGTAACTTAAATCATGGTTTTAAACACATAAGCTCTTTATTTATGTTGATGTCGATAAATTATTTGCCTTTTTTTGAATATAAGCTTTTTAACGTTACCAATTTTTTATTTTTAGTTTTTTTGATCTATTTTTTGTTGCAGGAAATTTATAGCAAAAATAAATACAATTTAAATATTTCTACATTTTATTTGAGTTTTTTCTTAATTTTGTTTTTATCAAAATTTAGTCGATTAGCTGAATATGGATCAGATATTTCTGGTCAAATAGTA
>MDTG01023667.1_pt1 | contig 21739 bp, 22 predicted proteins | sample 811421 | NCBI WGS metagenome assembly MDTG01 (sample SAMN05326645, study PRJNA326480) | marine metagenome | isolation source: seawater | place: Pacific Ocean: South East | collected 2011 | reverse complement strand
TTTACCGCATCGCAACCTGAATCGACTGCTACATCGATAAGCTCTTTCGCGATAGACAAGTCACCGTTATGGTTAATGCCAATTTCAGCTATGATGAAAATGCTCATATTATTTTTGTTTGTTTGTTATAAGATCCAAAAGTTCTCTTATTACTCCATTCCCGCCCTTGGTATTAAGAACAATGCGAGAGATTGATATAATTTTTGAATGAGCGTCAGAGGGACACACTGGGTATCCAACCGAATTCATAACCTCAAGGTCGTTTATGTCATTCCCCACAAATACACATAATTCGGGATTTATGCTACTATCAACGCAGTAATCAAGGAGAACGGATTTTTTATCTTCCAAGCCTTGCATACATAGAATGCCGAGTTTTTCAGCCCGCATTGAAACTACATTATTTTTTTCAGTGGAAACTATTGCTTGAGCAAATCCCATTTTTTTCAATGCCGATATTGCTAATCCATCCGATCTGTTCACTCGAACAGATTCTATCCCATGTTCGTCCATTATGACAGTGTTGTCGGTCATCACACCGTCAAAATCATAAAAAAGATGAGAGCATTTGCTGAGCGTAGAGTTGGTCATGTGATAGATTCGAAAAAGTTCAATTTAAATTTGCGTTAGAAAGCTAGAGATTTGCATTCAAAGTAGCTTACAGATCATGAATGCAAGATTGTTTTCAAAGTAGTTTTCCATCTCTCAGTGTGTTTCATTCTTGAAAAAGAAGAGTGGTATCTACTGTAGGCATTTTTCGCCAACTGTTTTCTTAGAGATGAGTCCTTTTTAAGAAGTAGAAACTTCTTCACAAAATCCGTTGAATTTTTCAAATCAAAAAGGAAACCGGAGGTTTCATCTTCGATCATTTCCGGAATGCCTCCGACATTGGAAGCGAGAACAGGAGTTTTGAGTGCCATTGCCTCGAGAATCGAAAGGGGCATCACTTCTCCCAGAGAGGGGAGCAGAAGGAGGTCCGCCGCCCGGATGTACGACATCGCATCGGACACTTCGCCAGTCAGATGAATTCTATCACACTGTGGGTGGTTTTTGATCAACGTAAGAATTTCATCACCGCCATAATCCGACTTTGGACCGACAAAGTAAAAATGGGTTTTGGAATCATTTTCCAACAATTGATCCAAATGTTTTATGATCAGCCGTTGATTTTTTCTGTCCTGAAGGGTGGCGACACACACGGAAACGAAAAGATCTTTTCCAATATTCAAGCTCTTGCGGACTTCTGCCTTAGAAAGATTGGAGAGAGTTTCTGCACTCTCTTGTGAGCAACAATTAGGAACGCAGTGGCAATGACTCTGATCCTGTTTTAATCCGAAATCTCTCCATTCTTGAATCACTCTTTGTGATACGCTGATAAAGTGATCGTAATCTGAAAAGCGGGAGACCATTTCCTTGTCGGGCAGGGCAAAAGGATAATTTTTTGGTTGGGTTTGAGTCAAAACGCAGCTTCGGTAGCTTTGGGAGATGCGGAGCTTCGGAAACAACACCTTTCCGAATAGATTGTGGAAGGCCAAGTCATTGTTCAGAACAAGATCAATTTCATGTTCGCTTAGTCTGCGAATAATTTTTTCCTTGTCTTTGTGGGTAGGGGGCCAATTTGAAAACTGATAACTGAAACTGAGGTTTGGGATGATATTGTCAAAAGCGGATTTCGGAATGTCTGCTTGTTTGAATGCTATTGTTCCAATTTTTTTGCCGCTCAGTAGAAGTGAAATCAGAATATCCAAATTTGCCGCAACATTACCGTTTGTACCACCAATTTGGTTGGCGAGAAACAAAATCATCTTTGACCAAGCATGATAATCAGTTCAATTGTTGGGAATATTTATAAGAGGCAAATCGTTGTCATGAGAGAATTTGACAACCATACCCGATAGCTTTTTTCCTAAGAATCTTGAATCAGCGCAGAGAACTTTTAGCGGCTTTGAAACTTTGTTTCGCACTGCGAGTAAGCCGGTTGAATTGGATCCTATGACAATGCATTCCGATAGGTCTTCCAACTGTTCGATCGGGCAAAGACCAAAAGAATCGAGATTTAGAAAAGACTTCTTTCGCTCGCTTTCCATTAGCTCTCTGATTTCGGAATATTTGTTGATTTCATCACGCGGATGGGGTTTCCAAAAGACTTTCGTGGCACCAGATTCAAACAAAAATTGAGAAAGTTTGAGATAATACAAAATTTCACTCTTCTTGTCGCAGAATCCGCTCAGCGAAAAGTGTTGGCTTAGAACAATCCCATTAAGCGAATCCTTGTTTGTATTGAAGTTCTTCTGGACTTGGGACATGTAATTGATGCGGGAGATTCTTTTTTCATACTCAGTCAATAACGAAGAGCTGATGATTTTTGGTTTACCAACATTACGGGCATATTCGGAAAGATAGGCCGGACACCATACATTTTCATCCGAAGGCAATACACATAAGGGGTCTTTTGTGGAAAAGTCCGAACTTTTAGTTCTATCCACTTTAAGATCATGGTTGAAAATACCGTCCGTCACCAAAAATGCCCTTTTGCATTTCATTGCATTCGCGATGAGGAAATCTTGCAATGTGCATGACTTTACGGTTGTAACTAGGTTAAATTGGTCAAACGCTTTTATGAAGGGATTAAGTCCGAGCACCTTTTCAATCACTTCTCGTTTGTGTAGTTGACAATTATCAGTTCCTGAGTCCAAGAGTTGAAATTCTCTTCTAGTAGTAGAACTCAATGGGTGATTTCCGCACCAAAATACATTAAACAATTTGCATACATCATCGTAAATCCTGTCCTCTATCTCTCCTCGCCAAGCTGCATTTGTACTAATAGCGAAGATCTTGTTATGAGAATGGATTTTCTCTTGGGCACATGCCAAAATCCAAGGTGTCTGACTGATCCCTGGAAGGATGACAAGACACTGACTCAAAAGGCCTTGAAAACTTTTATCATTCTAATCCTGTTGCTCAGACAGAGCACTCATCATTGCTTGGAGCACTTTTCCTTGCATACCAACTGGCCCAAAGATCATCCCCGCTCTTTCGGGTCATGAATCCAGGTATGACTTCAACAGTGAGTGCATTGCTTTCACAAAATTCATTAACCGCGTTGTAGGTAGCACTCCATTTTTCCGGTTCGTAATCATGACCCGCGAAAATACCCCCGGGCTTTAGTTTATCAAACCAATCAGAGAGGATTTTCCCATTCTCCTGACCTGTGTGCGCATAAGCATCAATATAGATGAAATCAAAGTATTCTTTAGGGAACAAATGAATGATTTCATCAAAGGAAGCCCTGATGACAACACTTCTTGATCCATATGAGGAAAGTTTTCTTGCGGCACTTAAATATTCGTCAATCCCATGGTGGTCTGACCACCTGTCGATGGAATATAACTTAGAAACTTTTGAAGAACTTAAAAGGACATCCGAGTAGTAACCGGCGGCAACGCCCAGTTCAATCCCAATGGCATTCGAAGGTAGAAGGTTGGGTAAGTTCAACCTGCTTTTAAGAGTTTGCTTCATTTATTTTGAAATCCAAGTGTTCCTCACAGTACTTAATTATTTCTTGAAACATCTTTTCCGAAGTCTCATCTACCCAAGAAACGAATTGACCTTTCCCATAGCCAATTCGATTTTGGCCTTTTGGGGTGCCAGTTTTTTCCAAGTGAGGCAAGTCGGATGCTTTTTGGCGTTGGTTATAAATTCCAAAAATGATAAATTTTGAATGGGCATAGAGGTGATTGATAGCTACGGATCCAGTCGAAGACATGACATTGAATAAACAATTGTAATACAATGCCTGTCTGTAAAATATGTTCATAGCGGCAAGATTGCATTCGATGACGCTATCCCAGCACAGTTTTCGATGACTTGTAAGCGTATCTCTCACTAAGACAACTTGCAATCCATGAAGATGTAGAAGGGAGGCTAGTTTTCGATATTCCTCGATTGGAGTATTTCTGAAAGTGTAAGCGATATTTTCGCGAATGGTGAAAACTACGATTTTCTTAGGATTTAAATTATTATATTCAAACCATTCGGAAATTTTTTTGTCGTAGTATGGATTACTCTTAAGTTTACGATGTTCAATGCCTTTTTCTATATATGGAAAGAACTCCCAATAAAAATGACTAGGTTGAGGAAAAGCAAAGTCATGCGTTTCTGGGTATTTGTAAATCGAATTTTCGTAAATCCTTCGACATTCTTCTCGGTCTTTGGAGTAGAATACTGAAGCATTTTCATTGCAAAACCGTACGAGGGGGAGCAACAAATTATTGATTCGATCATCAAGATTTTCCCTGCCGTACTTCTGGATCAAGTCAACGCGAAAGCCATCTTGGTTGCCGGGAGCAATTAGTACTTTTAACCATTGCAAACCTTTTTCTTCTCTTTTGATTTCACAGATGTTAAGAAAATTGAGAAAGTCATAGGTTGGGGGAGCGATACGAAGGTCATAAATGGCACACAAAGTATCTTCACTTTTATGAAAATTGTCTCCTTGTTCATCGAAGAAATCTTCTATTACAGAAAGAGATTTTTTCAGATTGTCGTACCAAAATACTTTTCCTCTTTGTGATTCATCAAAATATTTTAAAACTTCATTATACCGGTAAATGGCTATTATGATTTTTTCATAATTTGAGGAATCAAGATCCTTTATCTTTATACTTTTTACATCCCCTATTGAACCATTTCCATCTGTTGTAAATAGATCGAATGATTGATCTTTGCCAAGACTGGTTTCAACGTAGGATTTTGCGCTGCCACCAGCACCAATTATCGCTACTTTATCTTGCATGAATCAGTATCTAAACTACTTATTATCTTAATCAAAAAATCTTTTCCAGGATTATGATTTATTAAAGTAATTTTAGAATTCATGTAATAATATTTCTGTAATTTCTTTTTTCTTCCCATTGAAGAAATGTGCTCTCTATTTGATTCCAATTACAAATTAAATCTTTGGATTGTACTTTAATGATCTTTTGGGGAGTTTGTGATTTTACTTTAAACGGCATGTGGCCATCATCTTTGCTCACCCCCAAGAAATCCAATATGCTTGGAATAGATTCATTTATTTTTGAATATTCAATTTGCATGTATTGGTTAGTTGCTTGCAATGATGCAAGAGCTTTGTCGATGGTTAGAGAATTCTTACAATATTGTGCTACTTCTTCTGAACTGAGATGGATACTTTTGAGGCAAGTTTTATCACTACTTAATTTGCTTGCATTTACATGTCTCTCATCTCCTTGCAACCATTTTGGAACTGTAACTCCTTTTGCCCCGAGATAGAGCCAATTTCCTGACTTCTTTGCTTGTAGAATTGAAACTAGTGATTCATGAAAATCGCGAACAATATGTAAAATGCATACGTCTTCTCGCTTGAGCGATTCAATAATTGTTGGCATGTCGTCAGGTTGATACTCAGGAATTGGTAATTTTGTTCCGCGAAATTGTTCAGCACCTGCTAAATTGTTAATTGAATTTTGGAATGAAAAGTCTTCACCGTCTATAATGATGTGAGCATTTTGCTTATATTTAGGATCTCGTAAAATGTGTTCATACTGACAAAACACATTATCAAAACTATCCAATTCTAATGAAAGGAAGGAGGAACCACATCTTCTCAGCGAAGCGACTATAAAATATTTATTCACTTTCTATTTTTTATAATTCTTTAATTTTGCTTTTTAGCCAAAAAATACCTTGGGAATCCTTGTTGGCAGGAGCCCACTCGGCAAATTGTGTGCTTTCGGGTTTGTATGGCCCTTCGGCTGTTTCAACATAGGTTGAGGTTTTGGTAATTGAATGAACCGTATGCCATGGCGAAGAATCAAACCGTAGCAAAGTAGAGCCTTTTTTGTCCCAAGGCCTTAAAATCAACTTATTTTCAATGTTACCCAAATTATCAAAGAATACCACATACATTGCGCCTTCAAGAAGTATGTATGTTTTAGTTTTTCCAAGTTGCCGGTGTGGTGCAATGTATGATGATTTTTCAACCTGAATTACCATTTCTTGTCGAAAGTCGAGATGTTTCTTATGTAAGCAAATGCGAGCCCTCTTAATTTTTGAATTAATACAAGCACTATTTAATTTAAACTTACTCTGGTCGTTTATCTTGATATCGAAATTAAATATTATTATTAAAAAATTTACTTATTATATCACAAACATAATAAATATCTTGATTAGATAGTTTTTCATTTGCAGGAAGAGAGATGAGTTGTCCAATAAGAGAATTGGCTGTTGGAAGTTTGTTGAATGAACTACTTTTGTATGCTGGTTGAGATGGCATAAGTAAAGAATCTCTTACTTTCGCCTCAACACCTTTTTCTAGTAGGTATTTAAGCAGTTTATCTCTGCTTGGCGTACAAATTATATAATTGTAATAAACATTATATTCAGAAGCACTTTCTGTCGGGGTAATGACCAAATCTGACAGTCGAGTGTTGTATATATGGGCAATTTCCCTTCTTCGAGTTATAATCTCTTCAAAATGTTTTATACGATGTAATAATATTGCAGCTTGGATTGTGTCCATCCTTCCATTCAAACTGGGGACTTCACAAATTTCTCTATTTATCATCCCGTTGTAACGAAGCATTTCTAATTTTTCTTTCAAATCATGACGATCCGTTAGGATTATACCTGCTTCTCCGCATGCCGCCAGCGTTTTCATTGGATTTAAGCTTACGCAAGCAACTTCTCCGAATGAACAGGAAATTCGCCCATCATATTTTGCTCCAAAAGCTTGCGATGCATCCTCCACTAAATGAATGTTATATTCTTTAGCGATTTTGCATAAGGCATTCATATCGCAGATTCTACCCCCATAATGAACGGGCAAAATTGCTCGAGTTTTATCATTGATCAATTTTAGCACGCTTGCTGGATCTATATTAAGGTCTTTTGTGATATCAGCAAAAATGGGTTTTGCACCAGTTAGGTGAATTGCATTTGCTGTGGCAATCCAAGACAATGCTGTTGTGATAACTTCATCTCCTTTGCCAATTCCAAGTGCCCTTAATGCAAGGAATAAAGCGTCAGTTCCTGAATTAACGGCGATACAATACCTACGGTTACAATAACTTGCCGCTGCTTTTTCAAAAGCATTATGTTCTTCTCCCTGGATAAATATTCCGTGTTCCAAAACTTTGCTTATTGCTGCCAATAAATTGTTCCTCTCTGACAAATCAGAAATTTTTAAATCCATAAATGGAATTACTTTTCGCACTTAATAATATTTAGGAAATCTCCTTCATTTTGATCTCTATACTGAATCGCTTACCGCAAGCATAGACTTCAGCAGTTGATTTAGGAGAAAAGTTGTGGGCTAATGCCCAATTGCAGAACTCAGATAAAGTCATCTTTTCAAATCCTTCTCTTTTACGATCTTTATCAGTTTGTTTTCTCGTAAAGGTACTAACATTACCTTTTTGTTCAGAGGGCGTAATTTTACCATTGTAAATGTTGTGCCATGATTTTTTAAAAAGTTCTTCTGCCGCAAACAAAAGTCTAAGGTGCAAATCGAGCCCACGTTCTCCCAAGACAAGCGGTATTTCTTTCTGAACATAAACCTTTCCTGAGTCTACGCCGGAATCCATTTCAAGTAATGAAACACCAGGTATAAAGTTATTTCTTATGGTCCACGCTGCACAATCATTTCCCCTACATTTAGGAACAAGGGCAGGATGTATATTTAATCTATGGTTTGCTAAGGATAGAAATGGTTTAGTAAGAATGTGGGGGCACCAGATATTAAGAAGCCATTTGTATCTATTTCCTTTTGCGATCATTTTTTCCTGAATGTCATTGCAAAACACTTCTACCGGAATGCCTTCCTCGTTTGCTAAGGCAATCAACTTTGAGTCTTCTTTAGATCCAACAACGCACTGATGCACTTTATATCCCGTTGCCAAAAGGTAAGAAAATAATTTGAGTCCAATATCCTTGGAGGCCAAAAGAAGTATTCCTTGTTCGACAGGCAGACTTTTAAGATGCTTTTCCAAAATCAATTTTCCAGCAATTCAAGTGCATATATTGGCTGGATTTGTTTTTCCTGAAAATAATTTCTGGTTTGCGGATCCTGCCTCTGCAAATTCATCAAAGACTCAACAGTTTCTATGCTAGCGCATAAGAAGAAGCCTTCTACAACCGGTCTGCCCTTGCTCAGTTCAGTTCCAGAAACTGGACCGGGTGCCTTGTTGCCGAATAAGTGAAACAAAGGATGGTTAAGTTCCTCTACAAATTCCTCTAACGAGAAGTATGTCAACCTCTTACCCAGACGGGAAGAAATAAAAGTTTCGCCTTTGGAAAGAAATATATTAAGCAGTGCACATTGAGATTTGTTTACAAACGAAGCAACGTCTTTAGGGGAATCAAAGGCATAATTTGTTACACTCCGATCATACAAAATATCAAAGGGGCCTACTGCATCTTCAGTAGACTCAACAAAATTCATATTATACTCTTTATGTAAGTCGCGAGCAGCATCATTTAGCAATTTAGAGATTTCTACTCCGGTATATTTAAATCTTGATGGATCTATATCAGGTATAGAACTACGTTTATTTTTAATATAAGTTCTAACCAAATCCAGCCCGTCCACCATTTCAAAAAGAGAGCTTCCTAGTTCAACTATGCTTTGGTAATTAGGGTTGGATGCCAGTAAAAGGTATAGGAGCAGATTTTTTTCCTTTCTTGGTAAATCCTCAAAAGTGAAACTATTGCTACTAAGCATTTTCCGATATGATATAATCTCTTTATAGTACAGTGATAAGTGCCAAGTGTCATAAGCATCCTGATCTTTGAGAAGCCGGTGTGTGGTATGCTCATTTGACTTATCATTGACCGAATAAACCTCTAAGTAAGTGGTTCCTTTTTTTTCTCCGTAGTATTTATCTTCTGTAGACATAAATAATCTAATTTTTTAAAATTTTACAAAGAATGCATCTGTTCCCAATAACCACTACCTCCGGCTAGTTTAAGAGAAAATATCTGCTTTGCCAACTGCTGAGCTTCATCCCATAGATGATCCTCGCAAACACGCCATCTGCCAAGAAATGCAATACACTCCTTGCGAACCGCCTTGTAGGTTTTACTTTCTTTCACCTCTGCAGCCCAACTTGATGTATTTTCGTTTGAATAGCGTTTTAAAACATCCAAGCAGACATCTGGAGCACCGTTGAGAAAAGCAAAATAGGCGTATTTTAAAAGAGCATATTCAAAATCGACTTGATTGTTTTTAAAGCGCTTTAGTAATTCCGAATATCTTAACATCCAAACTCCATCACAGCTTATCATTTCTCCATATCTGATTGATTCCGGAACTGATGGATCAGGTTTTCTGAAGAAACTATTCCGAGGGACGCCAAAACCGTGGTAATCTAGGTTGAGAAGAAAAAAACCACGTGAATCAAGGTAATCAATTGTTTTTGAAATGAGGGGCTGCCCTATGTAGCATCTTTGAAAATTGACACTAACCCTTGCTCCCATCACAGAATTCTGTAAAGAATTATCACTTCCTTCCAGCACATCCTGTTCAGTGCCTTCCGTATCTAATTTTAGGAAATCGATCTCAATGTCATTTTCTTTTGCAAAAGTATCAATTGATGTGGTGTTAATTAATATTTCTTTCTCTATCTCTCCAGAACCAGGTCTAAAGTTTTTGAACCACTCGGATTCTGTATCTGGCTTCAAGAAAGAACATAATCCTCTGTGTTTCGTAATATTAAATTTTCTTGTTCCGGGTTTAATATCGAGAGCAAGCGGAATTGATCGAAACCATTCCTCAGGATAACAGGAGGCTAGCCGCTCTGCTTCATCATTATCAGGTTCGAATGAATAATACTTCAGAGTTGATTGGAAATCATTCCAAGTCGGGTGAATGCCATATCTTCCACCTGCGTCAACTACTGTAGTTGTATCTTTAGAATTTGTTTTTGTCATTATGGTTAGAGTGTGGCTGGAAGAGTATAAGTGCTACCTGGTAACTATTTGCATCAACGCCCTGCTATCGAAAGTGAACCATTGCGTGAACCACTTCACCATCTCGTAACTTTTGGATGCCCTGATTTATGTCTTCAAATGGCATACGATGAGAAACGAAAGGTTTTGGGTCAAAACGACGATCCTGCATCATCCGGAGATAACGTGGGATGTCTTCTGCCGGGAGGCTGTCTCCTCCGACAGAACCAGTAAGGATTTTTTCAAAATGAAGTGGTAAAGTGTGGATTTGAACACGATGCCGGTGATGCATAACCCCAAAAAGTACAGTACGACCGCGGTCATTTGTTAATTCATAAGCCTCTTCAATTACTTTGGAGTTACCAGTACCATCTACAACAATATCTGGCTTGTTACCAAGCATTTTTACAACGGATTCGGTTAGGTCGGTTTCTTTGCAATTGATGGTGTGCGTAGCACCGAACTTCTTTGCCAGCTCCAATTTGTGGTTCTGTAGATCTGCGGCAATCACTGGATGTCCCCCAGCCAGGTGAGCCCCAAGCACGACTCCAAGTCCGATTCCACCACATCCGATCACGACTATAGATTCACCGATTTTCAGTTGGGCATCGTTGTTCACAAGGCCAAAACCAGTTGTTAATGTGTCGGCCAACAGGGCAGCTACTTCCATGTCTGTGTCTTCTGGAATTTTGGTAAGACGGTTTTCAGAGATGACCCCATATTGGTTAAATGTAGTAATGTGACCGGCGTTCACGGTTTGACCGTTTCGGGAATATTGTGGCGGCGCAGACTCTATCCCCGCCCCCCGTCTCCAATGTACTACAACTTTGTCCCCAGGTTTAACTGTCTTTACGCACGGTCCTGTTTCCAGCACTTTACCACCAGCTTCATGCCCTAATAAGTGGGGGAGCCAAGGGTCAGGGCCTTTCACCCCGGCGATTTCCCCAAGTTGGGAGCCACAAATTCGGGTCACCTCCATTTCAACTAAAACTTGGCCATACTCCAAAGGAGGAATCTCCACCTCGTCCAGTTCAAGAGGGGCGTTTTGTTCAACTAATATAGCTGCCCGTGTCTTCATTGCTTGGCCATGCGGGCAAGTGTATTAAATTCGAAGGATGGTTTTACCCAGTCAGGGATAGTTGCTACTAATTGCATGATTTCACTCGAAATAGATAAAGGAATGATCTCCTTTATAATCGGTGAGGTTGAACCACCATTCCCACTCTTCAGGGGTATTAAAAGCTTCGCAAGTCACCTGCCAATATAGCAAATTAGCTTTTTCCCGCTCGTTTCGGTATGACTCTACACAAAGGTATTTATGTTTTTTTCCTACTCTTTCGAATTCGTTTAGGGCTAAGTTTAGTTCGTATGTATGCAGGTTGTGAAAAGTATTCAACGAATAAACCAAATCGAAATAATTATCTGGCCAAGGCAAGGATTCGGCCCGTCCTTCCACAAGTTGTTGCCTGATTTCAGGTTTTGAGTTCTCAATGGCATACCGAGAAACATCAATCCCATGGACTACTGCCTCCGGTAGTATCTTGGTAAAATCATAGAGCATGAATCCTTTGCCACAGCCAACATCCAGAATCTTTGCATCTTTCGGAAGTTGGTAATGCTCCTGCATGGCCCGTGCTACTTTCTCCCAACGACCTTCTATGTAACGGTAGCCGCCGTAATTAATACGCCTGTCTCCATCCCAGTAATCAAAGCCCCATCCTTTGGCTAATTCAGCAGCTTTGTATTTGGGGTATTCTGGGTCATTGACTCTCCCCAAGTAATCTCTCGTCGTACTTTTGTGAACTGCCGACATAAAATCTAAATAAGCCATCTTAAAATACTCTTACTTATAATTCTGGTGTTTTGGTGAAATAGTTCTCTGCAGCTTCTAGTTTAGCCAATTTAAGTGTCTTGGAGACTTCATAGTTGGCTGAGAAGTCCCGCCTGCGATTCCCTTCGGGAAGGAATTCGTTCATAATGATACAACACCATTTTACTCGATATAACGGATAAAGAATCTTGACCCGCCGCATGGCAGTGTCTGCCCAAGGTTGCCCGCCTATGGCTTCCCCTGCAAAATCATCCATCCATTCAAAAGGCACGGAAATCCTAGGTTGGCAAAAAAAGTCAGTTATCATTTTTGCCGGGTCGTCCCATCCTGCATATTCAAAATCAACAAACCTGAGGTCATTTTCGCTGTCGATTAACATGTTATGAAATCCAAAGTCCGATGGAGAAAGGGAGTATTCTTCAGTCCCTAACCTTTCAAAAAACTTGTTTTTTTTATATGCCACTTTAATTTCACGGAGCCGTTTTACCAAAGACTCTTTAACAAAATGTAGAGCCCTCCGGTTCAAAGTGTCATCAGTAGGAATAGAAGCTAATCGCATAACCCTTTTTGAAACACATTCTGTATGCTCTTTTATGCTAAAGCACGCTTCTGATGCTTTCGCTAAACACTTTGCAGCTGGATAACCTCTGAGTTCATTTAACCTTTTGTAGAAATTGGCTGCTTCCAAAACTCTTTGGAGAGTCACATCTTCCGAACAACAATCAACACCTTCTATAAATTCGTAAAGCCCAATGCCCTCATTCGTATCGCAAGCATAAGGCTTTGCCACGCCATCAACTCCAAGGGTACTTGCAAATTTGCAAAAGCCATATTCTGTCCCAAGCCGGTCTCGGGAGTCCTTACCATTCCTGAAATACTCTTTGAGCAGGTATCGCGTTTCCCCCGTATCCAAACGGAATACACGGTTATTGAAGCCCCCCGGGACTTCAGTCACGGTGAAAGGTTCCGCCTCACCAATACTGGCCAATAGGTTAAGGATACTGAATTCCGCTACCATTGTTTCAGAGCTGTGCAGATTGGTGGGCATTCCCAACTTCTGTCCTCACTTCACCCCAATTTGAAAACCTTCTTACACAATCCACCTTCTGGTGAATTCCATAAGGGTCGAACAACCACCGCACAACCCCTGAAGGAAATTCGGGATGCAGAAGGAACTCGGGCAAATCATCGATGAAATGCGTACAGCCACATGCCTGAATACGTTGCATCTTGGCCTCTTTAGTTAATTCAAAGTACACATTATCCTTTGGAATACCCACGGTGCCAGGCGCCAAAAAGCCTTTGGTTTCAAGCCATCCAGATGCGGCTTTGTGCAGGTCATGCCGTTCCCCAATGAACGGGTACCTGGTTTTGTGGCTAACGATCCGAACAGGGATACTGGATTCTTTACAAAATCTAAAAAAAATTTTCGAACCGGGGTAGGGCTGGGCAGAAGTCATCCTGTCTCCATAGACCAAGCCTTGCATTTCAGTCCAATCGTCCTCTTTGCCTTGCTTGCGAAGATAATCCCTCACTCCATCCTTAGTGCTAGGCACGCTTTCAGGAATAAGCCCTTGCTCAACAGCAATCCGATGGAAAAGCCCTTCATAAGAGACAATTGTGTTATCAAAATCACTACCGAAAACCATATTTATCAATTTTGGCGGAGAAAGGTCTCAACCCGTTCAGCAATCGCTTGGGGGGTAAGCCCAATCTGGTTACGGACAAAAGCCTGTGAGCCAGTATTGTGCCGGAAAACATCCGGGGAACCTATTCGGCAAAGACGTGATTGGATCGGGTGCTGGTCTGCCATCCATTCAGCAACGGCTCCACCCAATCCTCCGATCAAGCTATGTTCTTCTACTGTTGCAACCACGGGGAAAGTGGAAAAAACAGAAGACAGGAGGCTATCATCCAATGGCTTGACGGTATGAAGGTTCACTACTTTGGCGGAAATACCTCGCTTCCCTAGCTCAAAGCCTGCTTCGAGTGAAATGGGAAGAGTGATCCCAGTATTAAGGAGGCAAACATCGTTTCCCTCCTTGATAACAATTCCCTTTCCGATCTCAAACTCGGGAATTTCTGTATGCACAACCGGCTCCCCTTTCTTGCCTAAACGCAGGTATACGGGCGAATCCTGCGCCAAAATTGCTTTCACTGCTTCCCTGACCTCAACTGCATCCCCAGGGCATATCACTTTCATCCCTGGAAGTGCCCGTAAAAAGGCAATGTCTTCACAAGCATGGTGGGTAGCCCCCAATGTCGCATAGGAATATCCCGCTCCTACCGCCACAATGGTGACCGGGGCATTATGGTAACATACATCTACCCGGATTTGTTCGAGGCAACGAGTTGTCACAAAAGGTGTGATTGTGTAAGTAAAAGGACGGAGCCCACAAAGTGCCATCCCCGCGGCAACCCCTGTCATGTTGGCCTCAGCTACCCCACAATTGAAGAAGCGCTCCGGACAAGCTTCTTTGAAGTTATTATACATACGGTTTCCAATGTCGCCCGACAAGAGGACTACGCGCGGATCTTCTTTGGCTAAGGCGGTCAGAGTTTTGGCAAATGCGTCCCTCACACCAATCCCAATTCTTTATGAGCCAAAACGACCTCTTCTTCCGTCGGGGCTCGGTAGTGCCAATTGTTATCATCTTCCATAAAGGAAACTCCCTTCCCCTTGATCGTATGTGCAATGATGGCCGACGGCTTACCATCTTTTTCGTAAGCCCAGCATATGGCTTCCAGTAAAGCTGCATGGTCATGGCCATCCACTTCCTTGACGTTCCAACCGAATGCATCCCATTTGGCGGCCAAAGGTTGGAGAGCCATTACCTTATTACTTCGCCCAGTCGCTTGCCATTTATTGTAATCCACGATTACAGCCAAGTTATCCACACCTTGCGCTGGTGCCATCATGGCTGCTTCCCAAACAGTCCCTTCATTGCACTCCCCATCACTTAGAACAACAAGTACTTTGGAATCCGCATTCTGGATCCCCAATGCCAAAGCCATGCCGAGGCCACAGGGTAGCCCGTGCCCAAGAGATCCAGTTGCCAATTCCAACCCTGGGACACAACCTGGTGCAGGATGCTCAGGTAAACTCCCTCCATCTTCATTCCAGGTTTCTAGTAGACTTTCATCAAAAAAACCACGGTAGGCCAACACAGCATACAATGCTCCAATCGCATGACCTTTACTTAGGATAATACGATCCCGCAACGGGTCGTCGGGCTTAGAAGGGTTGATTTCAAGCGTATCCTTCCCCCAGTATGCGGCAACAAGGATATCTACGCAAGATAGTGCGGAGGCCAAATGAGCTGTGCTCTTCTTGTTGGTGATCCTTACCAGCCACCCGCGGATTCGGCGGCTGAGAAGCTCCAGTTCTTCTAAGGAAGGGGGCATCAATGCAGTGCCAGTCCCTTCATTGTCCGAATGTTGTAGTATTGGTCTTCATCCTTCAGTTTGCCATCTCGGAAAGCAACAAGGACCTCTTCCATCGCATCATCTACCTTGTATCGTTGATGATAACCAGTAGCCAGAAGCTTGTCCGAATTTAACCGGTAGGAGCGGGGGTCATTGGATTCAGTCACTACAATTTCTGATTGGATCTTGGCAGAAGCCCTTTTGGCGATTTCCATGATGCTGAGGTTTTCAAAACCCGCGTTGTAGATCCCTTGGATCGAATCTCCCTTTTCCAGAAAATGCAGATACACACCGACCATGTCGCGGATATGAATATTCGGCCGGGTTTGGCTTCCCCCAAATACGGTGATCCTCTGGTTGTTATAAGCTTGGGAAGTCAGGATATTGACCGACAAATCCAAGCGCATCCTCGGGGAGTAACCACAGACTGTGGCAGGGCGTACGATCTGAATCAACAAGTCGTCTGCGTAGCTTAGCAGCACACGCTCACTGATCATCTTGGTCTTATTGTAGTCAGACAGTGGGACAAGGGATAGTTCTTCTGTGACCTGTTCCTCTTCCTTGTATCCGTAGACACTGCCTGAACTAGCATAAATAAACTGCCGGACGCCACATTCGATGGCCTTGTCGACAAGTAATTTGGTTGCGAGAACATTGACTTCCCAGTTCAACTTGGAATTCAAATCGCTGCATGGATCATTGGCCACATTGGCAAGATGGATCACAGCATCCATGCCTTCCATTGGAACTGATTCAAGATCCCGGATATCCCCTTGGGTAACTTTTAGCCGTGGATGATCTTCCAAGTAATTCCCGAACCACATGATGTCGTATGCATGAATTTCATGCCCTTCGTCCAAAAGGGCTTTCGACAAGAGCGTGCCAACAAAGCCGCATCCTCCGGTTACTAAGATTTTCATGATTTCTTTATTTCTTTTTCAACGTTGACAACAGCTCCATAGCGATCCGCCGATCAAGGTTTATGTATGTAATCTTGGGGCTGGCGCATCAGGACCTCCAAATTGTCTTTTACCCAATCTGTAGTCCTATCCAGTCCCTGCCATAAGGAAATTCGCGGCTCCCACTTTAAGCGTTGCTTAGCAAGGGTACAGTCCAGTAGATAGGCAGCATCCTTTCCTAAACGTTCCCCGCTTACTTCCACATTGTCTTCAAACCGTACCCCCAGGCGTTCGGAAATCATTTCAACAAGGGATCGGATGCTTATGTTTTCCAAGGTGGCAAAGTGGAAAACTTCCCCGGAATTCCCATTTTCAGCAGCTCGTTCCGTACCTTCGCAAACATCATCAATATGAATGAACGATCGGACGGATGTCCCCCCCCCATGCAATTGTAGTTTCTTGCCCGTCAGGAAATAGAGAATCGTCCGTGGGATAATCCGGTAAAGTTGTTGGTGCTCACCGAAAACATTGGCTGCACGAGTGAATACTACTGGGAAATTGTAAGCTTTGATAAAGGACAATAAGCTCATGTCAGCAGCGGCGCGGGATACGGCATAAGGTGTACTTGGGCTAAAAGGGTGGTCTTCTTGAACCATACCTTCGCATGAACCATAGACTTCTGGGGTGCTGATGTGAACATATCGCTTTAACCAGTCAAATTTTCTCAGCCCATCATGGAGTTTCACGGTGGCAACAGCATTGGTCTGAAACCAATCTCCAGGCTTATTCCAACTTTGCGCAACCATGCCTTGTGCAGCAAAATTGACTACATAATCCGGCCGAAAATCTCCAATTGTACTAATCACAGAATCCAATTCTTGATTCAAGTCTAGTTGATGGAAGGAAAAGCTCTCATCTTGGTGACCCTTGTATGCAAGGAAAACTGGATGAAGTTCGGGGGAGCGGCTGATTCCAAGGACTTCATGGCCTTGCTTGCACAAATGTTTTACAAAACTAGATCCTGAAAAGGAGTTGCTGCCAATGACTGCGTACTTTCCCATTTTATCTTTAAAGCTAAAGATTCAGCATTGCTTCGGAAGCTTTCAGGAAACGATTTTTCCTGATACACTCAGAATTTCCTACGATTCGCACAGCTTGTGCACCTGCAAGTTGGCCCATAAAAGTCGATGTTCTCAATGAAATTTGCTTGGCGGCAGCTAAAGAGGCAAGTGAGCAAAATGCATCCCCAGCTCCAATAGTGTCGACAATATCTAATTCTAAGGGAGGACACGAGACAGGCATTTCACCTTTACGGATTCCTATGGTTTCATAGCCACCCCTGGTCAACCATGCATAACTTGCTCCAAGATGCTCGCGTAAAGCCTCCAATTCTTGGGCATGATCCATACTCCTTTTACCTGTTGCCAGACTAATTTCCGCTTGATCCAAGGAGAAAGAATCTGCCCTGTAGTATTGTCGATTTATCAAGTTGAATCCATGGTTATTACTATTGGTTTGGCAATTGAGAGCCATGAGGCTAGCGTTTTCCTGTACGAATTCTCGCACTAAAGGCTCCATTACGCCATGGCCAAAATCCATAACCAAGACCACGTCCGCCCAACTTATGCGCTGTTGAAGTCGTTCGATTAACTTCTGTTGTATTTCTTCACAGGGATGCTGTGCATCAATGTAGTTAACCGAGAAAAGTTTGCTGACCTCTTTGCTACAAAATTGGGGCGAATTATTCCGAATCTGCGGCTCTACAAATCGTTGTTTGATAATAGATGTGAATTCCGGTACGCGAAGAATTTCATCTTCTTTTGGTTGGATATACTTCTGAATTTCTTCGTTTGCCCAGAGCTCGGTTCCCAGAAGACTTATCAGTTTTACGTGGGGTGTGAATTCTCTTATGTGCCGGAAAACTGCCAATGCGCCTCCAGCTTGTGTTTCCTCTGACAAAAAGCGGCTGGAGAGTATCCTGTTCTTTGAGGTTAAGCCTTGTACGGACACGCTGGTGTAGCGGTCGAAGATGATATCGCCAACAACGAGCACTTTTAGCTCTTGGAACTTCTCTACTTCCCGTCGGAAGCTATTCTTGTCATACTCTTTTGCCACTTCCATACAAAAACTCTTCGTATTTGGATCATGGACATCGAAATGGTCATTCAACAAACGCGTAGAACTAAAGACCGTTGAACCGACATAAGCCACTTTCCCTCCGACTTCCTCTACCGCTTTACGGTCATTTTGTATATTGCCGGTCACATCTGCTTCATCGTTCCTATACTCTAAGCCCTTACAATAGAAATCAGGACAAACGCATTTGATAACTTCCTCTGCCGCAGTGTAAGGGACTAAAACCACGTAATCGACTAAATGCAAAGCCGCGAGAGATTGAAGACGAAGCTGGTCATTGAAATAAGGGCGTCCCGGCCCCTTATTGACAAATTGTTCTGCAGTTACCGTGACAACAAGAATGTCACCCAAAGCTTTTGCTTCTTTAAAATGAACAATATGTCCCGGATGAAGGAGATCGAAAGTTCCGTGACAATGAACAATACTTAAACCGGATTTGCGTTTTTCCTCGAAAAAAGCGGATGCTTTTTCAAATAAAATACACTTGGAATCTAAATTAGAGATAGCAGAATATAATTTTAAATTTAAAAATTAAGTCCTTAGACAATTTAATTTTTTATACGTGGATTTCGGATTGTTTAAGTAATTTAGCTACGTTAGATTTTGAATATAAAATTCATAGGGTTTTGGTCCGTTTGGATTTAAAGATTCGTCCAATCTTGAAATCTCTTCTAGAAAAGAAGAATCAATTAGAGCTAGCAAAAGGCGAATTACCGACAATTGGTTTGGGTGTTTAATGAAAGATTGGACTTTAGATAACGAATCAAAGTGTTTCTTGAAGCTTTCAAGCTCATTATGACAATCTTTTTCATTGGCCAATTTAATGATGATAAGTAGAAGATCTTCGTAAGTAAATGTGCCTGAGTCCAAAAATTGCTCAGGAAGATTTACCGAGTGGACTCCATTTGCGATCGAAAAGTCAATCAGCAGAAGTAGATCGTAAATAGAAAAGTATCGAATATTTTGAAAAAAATTATAGAAATCGGGATCAAGCCGGCTGACAATTTTTTTAAGATAAAAAGAATTAAATTTATTCGAAAGATATAGCTTTTGAATAAAATTTTTAGTTGAAATGAACTTTGTTTCAAAGTCCTTTTGAGAACCCCATGAAACTTCGTTGTAAGACAGACAATATCGATAAATTAAATTTAATATGAAGACATCCTGTTGGTTTTGAGTAAGATCAAAGTTTAATATTTCATTTTCAATATCTTCAATGCTGAGAAGAATTGTAGCTAGACTGAGAGTCCCTGTGAAAGAATTTTGATGATTTTTTTGATTGTTAGTTTTTCGAAGTATAGAAACACATGAATTTCTTTGTTCGGAAATGTCCAAACTAAGAATTTCAGGGAATTTGCTATAATGAGAAAAAGAATCAATTTTTCCAAGCTCTAGGTCTTTGTTTACAAATTGAATGGCTAGCGTACGAAAAATTTCATACTTGTCTTCGTCAGAATCTGCAGAAGCTATAATAAGCATTAATTCAGCAATTTTGCACATCAAAGGTTCTTTTTTTTCGAGATTTTTGTAAATTTCCAAAATAATACCTTCAAAAAAAACAAATATCAGAGGATCGAATTGAGCTACTGCGATTAAGCGATCTTTTAGACTTTCATTCATCGGTAAACAGAGTAGCTCTGTCAGGAATTCAAAAAACTCATCTAGAAAACGATTTTTATCCGAATCGTCTTTTAAAAGTCTAAAAGTGGAAAAAAAATATTTGATCTTGAACCTACTGAAGACAATTCGGAAGGAAGAATTTTCTTTCCTTATAAGTGGTCTAATCCATATTCCTTCAGGAATTTCCTGAGAGTAAATTTCCTGAGAAAACTTCTTGTATGATGTGTCTTTGAAAATTCTTTCAATTTCATCACCTGAATAGTTATTCGATACGATTTCAAAGGTATCAGCGCAAAGGATTTCAACGTTAGATTCTTTGGTTTTAAAAATCTCGCTGATTCTTTTTCGCAGCGAGAAGAAGGACTTTCTTTTTCTTTCCCTGATGCAAAGGCCAAGAACACCTAGCCTAGCTAATGAAAGGGATTCGGGTGAATCTACTACAAGCACCTTTCCAAGTCTTAGAGTTAGAATACATATTAAACTAAGCAATTGGGGACTATTTGCTTTGGTATCAAGGAAAACGATTTCCGAATCTTCAATTAGTTGGGTTGTTTCGGATTTTACCATCGACGAATCAATGTCTTCCACATTCACGATAGACACATTTCTATCTTTCAGGGCTTCTGTAATGATTCTGCTTGATGAGGAAATCGTTTCCGTATCTCGAAAAATAACTTTTTTTCCAGTTTGACCAATAGATGGACTACCCATTTCAAAAGGCAAATGCGGAGGCACATAAAGAAAGCTTTTCTCAAAAAAAAGATACTCCTCCAACAGTAAGGAATCTGGAAGTTCGTCAGGAAGAATCTCGCTAAGAATTCTTTCCACTGAATGATCAATTGCAAATTTGATTTGCCTTATGATCGAAGAAGAATCCTTACTCCATATTACGGTTGAGATTCTTTGGTTTGGGTGGGAACTTTCGAAGTCCTTGAGGAAATTCTCATGCCAAAACATTGGCTTTGGCGCTTTGGGGTCCACAATGATCATGGTAATTTTATTTTCTGTCTCGAAGTCTCTTCATTAGGATGTGTCCAATAATCATCTGCATGTCTTCAGAAATTTGCATGTCTTGAACTTCAAAATGTATGACATTATCTGCAATCTCCTTACTTTTACCGCCATTAAAACCTAGCATTGCATGAGTCTTAATTCCCATTTTCTTTGCTTGAAGCAAGGCCTCAATGATATTTTCAGAGTTTCCGCTACCTGACATGACAAGCAGCAAATCATTTTTTGAACCTAGTATGGAAAGTTGTTTGGAAAATATATGATCAAATCCGATATCATTTGCTAGACATGTACTGACTGAAGCATTGGACGAAAGCGAATTCACCATGATGCCTTCGCCATCGGGGCAAATTCCGTACAGCAGATCGTTGGCGAGATGGTTTGCATTTGCAGCTGAGCCGCCATTACCACAGAGGAAAACTTTATTTCGTTTTTTCCATGCATCAAACAAATCGTTTTCCAAACATCCAATGTTCTCTAAGTGAAGATTATTCCAGACCTCTTGAATTAATTTGTGGTAATCGTTGAGCGAATTTTTTAGGGAAGGCATTTGGTTTCTATATTATTGATAGGTATTTTTTACCTAGTTCGGATTCGACAATAAATTTATTGTTGAATAAGATTTTTTTATGGCGATTGAGAAGATTGTGGTTGTGGACGATGAGTTAATGATTCGTAAGGCATTGGAAACGCAATTGCGTAACAAAAGATATTCTGTTGCTTCTACGGGTGATTTAAAGGGTGCTCGTAAGATATTGTCGAGAGATTCTTTCGACTTGGTGTTCCTTGACCTTCGATTGCCGGATGGTGAGGGAACGGACCTTCTTGAAGAAATCATGGCTAAGAC
>MDTG01014258.1_pt1 | contig 21746 bp, 14 predicted proteins | sample 811421 | NCBI WGS metagenome assembly MDTG01 (sample SAMN05326645, study PRJNA326480) | marine metagenome | isolation source: seawater | place: Pacific Ocean: South East | collected 2011 | reverse complement strand
TGGAAAAGAATGGAGTGCGAGCGCCGGGACTCGAACCCGGGTTCTAGCGTTGGCAACGCCAGGTGATAACCACTACACTACGCTCGCGTGTGCAACCGTTCCACCGGGGCCGAGTATAAACGGTTGTCGGAGCAGGTGCCAAAAGGGCATTAGCGGTCCCCAAACCGGTCACTTTCGCTGCCTTCCCGGCGGGACAAACCGACGAGCAATCCGACGACAACCACCGCGAGGAGGCCGAAGCCACCCCATACCAAAGCCGGTGAAATCTCAGCGTTTTGGCCGCCGCCGCCGCCGTCTCCTCCGGCATCAAGACGCAATACTGTGGACACAGTTGGCGCCACTTCCCCGTACGTGTCAGATGCACGAATCAGCAATTCATGGGCGCCGAGGGGCGTACCCGTGCGGACGTCCAGGCACACCGACCACACGCCGTCGCCTGCGGCTTCATCGGGGCCAAGCCCATCGTTGCTCATCGACGTCCACCCTGCTTGTTCACCTAACGGAGTTAGGGTCCCGCGGTCGATTTGGACGGCATTGATTCCGTCTTGGTCGACGACCTGAACGGTGTAGGGGATGCATGAGTTTCCGCGGCTCCCTTCATCCACGACCATGGTTTCTGCCGAGATGTCTGGGGCATCGTTCAAGACAAGCAAACGGGACCACCCGAGCTCAGCATCCTCGGGTTCGAGGAATGGCCCAACAAGCCCGCCACTTTCGCCCATCAGGACGGTACGTGTCACGACGGCAGAAACCCCCATGTCGTCTTCAACCACCCACGGCAGCGTCATCCAGCCAGGTTGCACGCCCGATGGGAGCGTGAAGGCGCCGCTCCACGTGGTGGTCCCGCTCACCTGACTCAGGGGCACAAGGGACCCGCCAGACAGACCGCTGAGGTCAACACCAACAGAAGCAACGCCGTGTTGATCCACCACGTCAGCCTCAACGATGACCGCTCCTCCACGCTGCACACGATCTGGAACAAGGTCGATGCGGAGGATGCGTGGAGCAGGGTTGTCGACCTGAACGGTTGCGTTGTCGTAGGTCGTTGAAGTAAAAGCGTCGACCACCGTGACTGGGGCGGAAAACACGCCTGTGGTCGAGTCGTCGACCGCGAGCGTGGTGGTCCAGCGGTCATCGTCGACGGCTTGATCACCGTCTTGGCCGCGGTCGTTGAGCAAATGCACCCCCAATCCGAGGGCAGTCAAGTCAACCTCAACGCGTTCGAGGTTCCAGTCCACATCCACAACCTCGGCGACGAGCAAGCTGCTGCGCGCCCCCTCCGCAACGGCCAACCCGTTCGGTTGACTCAGACCAAGGAACACAGGAGGTGTGTTGCCCTCCGCGGTCACGACGGAAGGCGACAACACCCGCGCCAAGGTTTGTGACTCGTTCAGCCAAGCGGTCTCGTCGTTTTCCCCGTAGGGCACTTCGAGGCTGCGGGTCACAGAGGTGGAGAGGCCCTTCAGCGGACCAACGGCCACCAAATGGCCGTTCGCGCTGCCGTCGAATTCGTTGTAGGTCCCTGACCAACGCACGGTCTCAAAAGTCCGTCCGTCCGCCTCATCGGTGCTGTAGTCCAACACCTCCACGTCAAGCTCCATGCCGGTTTGCTCGTCCAGCACGAAGCGGTCGCCAGGAGCCGCAGGTATGGGCATTAATCCTGTCTCGCGGCCCACGGTCACGTTGCCCAGCCCGTCCACAGGCTCAGGAGCCTCAGGCTCACGTGGTATTGGAGAGCGCTCTGGTTTCTCATCGCCTTCGGAAGCATCGGGGCCAGATTGCTGCCAAATGACCCGGATGGTGCGGTTATCGTGGTCGATGTCCACGACGTCATAGGACCAAGATTCGTTGTGGTGGGCGCCAAGACCTTGATTGCCAAAGAAGGAACCACCGTTCAATCCAGTAAAATTGAACCACTCTTCCTGATGGATGATGTGCACGCGATGCGAGACGCCAGATGCGTTCTCGGCGTCCACGGTCGTTTCAATGCCCCGCACGATACCAAAGGTGCCCTCGGCGTCGCCGGTGAGGACCCCATCCACGTGAAGGTGATCCGCAACGGTTTCTCCGTCCTCGCTCCACTGGTGGAAGTCGTGGACGGTCCCGTTGATGGCCACCGTTGCGTTTTCGTCCTGTTCCACGAAGCCGAAGGTACCTGAACCACGTATGCGCTCGAGTTGGTCCACCCGGACACCGTCCTCCCAGCGCTGAAGGGATTGGAATGCTTCGAGGTCGAGGTCCATGCGGGTCCCATCCTCGATGAGCGTGAAGTCGGCCGTGGCCTCGATCTGCTGGTGGTCAAGCCGTCGCACACCGTCTTCGTCCCACAATTCGAGCACCAAAACCGCCACAGTTCCCTCAATGTCAAGCGAACCTTCGCTCTCGTTGTCCTCGATGGTTTGGACGTCGAGCGTACCGTTCGCCTCAATGCGTAGGCGTTCGCTCACAAGGCCGCTGATCACCGAACGGTTCAGATTCGCTTCACTGACCGATGCGGTAACTTCTGTTCGGGCGCCGTCAATGTTGTCGATGAGGGTCAACGTTCCAAATCCCGAAGCATCGAACACGCTGGCCTGAAGCATCCCCGCCGTGCTGCTCTCGTTTCGCCACACCTTATCGAGGACGAGGTTCAGGTCAATCGTCGAGTTGTCGGCGGTTTCGAGCATCACCAATCGCCCATCGCCAAGTTCCCACGCCGTTAGCGTCTCACCCACACGCTCTTGCCAGCCATGACCGTCGAATTCGAGGAAGAAACGCTGCGGTGCGCCATCGCTTACGGTGCTTTGGTCAAGGATCCAATTCGATGAGGTCGTGATTTCGTGGTCGGCGAGCGGCTGGTTCCAACGACCGACCTGAATCGCCCGCTCCACGTTGGGCCAATCAACGGGGGAGCCATCCATGCCCACCACATCAATGACGATGTCGACGGTATCGTTCCACGCAAGTGATTGGTTCACCACCAAGGTCGCCGTTGATCGGCCGTCGTCCACCGACCACGTTGTGGTCATGCTGGTTTGGAGTGGACTGCCGTCGCGTGCATGCACGAGGTTCACCACAATGTCGTAGACCGCATCATCACCCATCACCAAGCGGTAGGCATGGCCGTCCTCGCCGCGGTCCCAATCGATGTGCAAGGCCGGACTGGGCGTTGGTTCCTCGGCATTGACGGGGAGCATCGTGACCATCAGCAGCACGAACATCACAAAGGCGCGCCGTTGCATGAAACGACCTTGGCCGGCTCCCTCAAGAGGGTTGGGGGATGATGTTAGGCATCGAGGACGTATCCCAACAGCAGCGGGAGCACCAGCGTTGCGTCGGATTCGATGACAAAACGCGGCGTTTCTGGAAGCAATTTACCCCACGTGATCTTCTCGTTTGGGGGTGCGCCGGAATATCCTCCAAAGGAAGGCGAAGATTCGCTGATTTGTGCAAACCAGGACCAATGTGGAACGTCTTGACCAAGATCTTGACGAAGCATGGGCACGGTGCAAATCGGGAAATCACCTGCGATGCCACCGCCCACTTGGAGGAATCCCACGGGGCAAGTTTGCGCGCGGTACCATTCCGAAAAACGAAGCATGTAATCCACGCCGTTTCGAACAATGTCGGTGCTCTTGAGTGACCCAGAAATGACGTGCGACGCCATGATGTTGGCCAGTGTGGAATCCTCCCAACCCGGGACGACCAGCATCAGGTCATTCTTTGCTGCAGCGAGCAACCACGACGAGTCGGGGTCGGCCTCGAAGCATTCGTCCAAGGCGCCATCGTTCAACAGCCCGTACAGGTACTCATGAGGCAAGTGACGTGTTCCGTCAACCTCAGCGCCTTTCCATCGCTTGAACAGATGGTGTTCTACACGCCTGAAGGCCTCTTCTTCAGGAATGCAAACGTCCGTCACTCGGTTCATGCCGCGCGCGAGCAACTCGGCTTCGTCTTGCGCGGAAAGGTCGCGCCAATCCGGTATCGCTTCGTAGTGGTTCAAGGCCACCAAACGGAACAGATCTTCCTCCAGGTTGGCTCCAGTGCACGAGATTGCTCCGACGTGGCCTGCACGAATCAGCGGTGCAATGCTGCGGCCAAGCCCTGCCGTGCTCATCGCTCCTGCAAGCGTCAGCACAAGAACACCGCCGCGTTCCAAGAAGGACGTCAGGCTTCGTGCCGTGTCCCTCAACGCGCCCGCGTTGAAATGCTGGAAGTGCTCATCCACAAACGCGCGAACGGACACAATCAGCCCTCCTTGAGGTGCAAAAACCGGTCAAAGGCCACCCGTTGCCGAACCACAAGGTTCGGCATGTCCGCCAAGAAGGCGTTTACGACGTCGTCCACGATACCATTCGCATCGGTGCCTCCACAGGTAAAGCAGTCGATGGCCAACCAGCCGCGCTCAGAATAGCAATGCGCGCTGAGATGACTCTCATCCAGCAGAACCACAGCGGCGAATCCGGGCGGAGAGATCGAACCGTCGAAAACCTCGGCATGTGCATGAACGTCGCGCGCTCCCGAACGCGCTACTGCGTCCTGCAGCACGGACAACACCCATGCCGCTTCATCAGGACCCCGCGGGACGTACCCTGTGAGGTCAAGCACGACGTGTTGGCCGTGAGCGGCGAGAACATCCTTGGACGTCAACGCGCGGCTGACCGTGAAATTGGATTTGAACCCATCAGTTGGATGGACCGTTGGTGAATGTGCGGCGGAACATGGGAACTCTGACTCCTGCACGCCCGGATGCTGCCTTCTTCCACTGGCCTGCACGGCGTGCAGCAACGTGGGCGCCAACGATTTTTGTGGCCAGCATCGCGGCCGTAAATTGCGTCAATGGCGAATCCTCTTGGCGTGCGATTTCGTTCACGTCGGCGCTGATGACGGTCGCTTTGGGTGCCGAAAACAGCGTCTCAATGACCTGAACGGCGTGCCAAAACGTCAGTCCCCCGGGAACGGGCGTGCCGGTGGCAGGCACCAAGGTGCCGTCCAACCCATCGATATCGAAGGTCAGGTGGACGGGGCCCTCAACACTGTTCAGCATCTGGATGAACGAGTCCCAGTTCGCTTCGCCCCCATACGGGGCCATGACATCACGAGCAAACCACGTCGTGATGCGTGCGTCTTCGTTGATCCGTTGTTGCTCTTCGAGGCTGTGTGCGCGCACACCCACCTGAATGAGACAGCCTACGCCGAGATCGAGGGCACGCGCCGCGGCGCTCGCATGCGAATAAGGCTCGTCGTCCAGTTGGCTACGAAGGTCAGCGTGCGCGTCAATTTGGACCACGGTCAGACGACCAAGGTCGCCCTCGATCGCAGGGTGATCACGCAACGCCGCGAGCAGTGGTGGGAGGATTCCATGTTCCCCTCCAAGGGCCAATGGAAACACGTCCCCTACGCACCAAGGTCGCAGGAAGGCTTCCATGTCGTCCAGCTGCTCAAGCAGAGACCCTGCGTCGGAGGACCATGGGGCTTCGGTCCTGAACGTAAGCCCAGCCGGCAGGTCTTCACCGAGAAGGGTTTCGTAAACTTCGACTTGAGCACTGGCTTCCAGGCATGCGATTGGACCCTCAGCCGTGCCTTGGCCGTACGAGGTGGTCAACTCGTAGGGCAGCGGCAGGATCACAACGTCGGGTGCTGCATCGCCGTCCTCGGACAAACCGAGGAAGGTGGGCAGGTCATGCTCCATGCCCGGCGGGCAGGGTTGGCCGTCAAGAGCATTCGCCCGAGAGGGCTTCCGGCAACGAAAAGCCAATTCCCGGAAGAGGGTTTATGTAGGGTGTCGGACAATATAGAATACCGTTGCGGGGTACAAACCTCGGCGAGGTGGGGCGAACATGAGCATGACACTGAAAGACCTCACGCGTGCCATCCAACAACACATCGACACCGACATGGACGTCGAGGTTGCTCGTGGCATGGCCGAACACGCCCTAGGCTTCTTCGGGTTCTACAACCGCATCATCGACAACGCGCTCGAACCCAACGATCGGAACCTGTTCTACATGTTCCAAGACTGGGACCTACTGACCACCGAATCCGAGGAAACCACGCTGTGGGACGGGCGTGAATGGAGGATCCACTACTGGAAATTCAAGCCCGACCTCCGCGAGCGTGTCGAGGCCTACATGCAACGCAGTCTCGACACCGAAGAGGTCGACCCCTACGCAGATGTCTACGCCGGAGATGCAGCGATGATTTGGACGCGTGAATCGGAGCGCATCGCCAATCCCAACGCCTTTACTTCCGACTGGTGAGGGTGGGAAGGGTCATCAGACCCAAGCCCGTCCGATGATCATGCGCGGCCGTGCCATGCTGCTTGTCGTGGTGCTCTTGGCACCGCTGGCAGCAGGAACCGTTCAGGCCCAATGGCCTGAAGCCCCTACCGAAGAAGCGTGGCCCGGCGAGCCCATTGACAACCACGTGCACATGACATGGGCGGCGTTGACCTTGGAGGTCAACGAATGGGCCGACGATCATCCCGACATCGTAGAGCTGATGGACGTGGGTAAATCAGAACTCGGCCGCACGCTATGGATGGTCCGGCTTTCCGATTGGTCGATGGACACCAAGCCAAACGGAACGGCCAAGGAAATCATCTACATTGATGGTGGTCACCACGGCAACGAGTACCTTGGCACGGCATTGGCTTACCTAACCGCGAAGTTCTACATCAACGAGTGGGAGGCCGGCAATCAGGAAGCCATCGATGTCTTGCAGAACACGGAGCTGCACATCCTCATCATGCTCAACCCTGACGGCAACGACATCGACACCCGTTGGAACATCAATCAGGTCGATCTCAACCGAAATTACGACCACTATTGGAACACGTGCCCTACCACGCAACCGGGCAGCAGTGCGTTCAGCGAATCAGAGACCATGCACAACGCCGAATACATGAACGCACACGTCACCGACGCTGATCTGTACGTCACCATGCACACCGGCGTGTGGATCATGCTCTACCCATGGGGCAAATGGGCCGACCAGCCCCCGGACTGGGAGTTGTTTTGGAGCATCCGCGACGAGGTGCACGAAACGGTGTCGGACATCCCGATTCAAAACGCCAACCAGGGGCTTTACCCCAACTGTGGCACCAGCCGCGACTATGGGTATGGTGTGATGGGTTTCCCGACTTTCACCTTTGAGACCGATGATGAACAATTTGTCCCTGGAAGCTTCGAATCCTTGCATGACCGTCTGGCCGAAGAACTCGACGTCATGCGTTACCTGATCAACAAGGTCTGGTACTGGAGGGCTCGACTCGACGTCACCTCACTCGAGGTCAGCGAAGACAGCGTTTCTCTCGACCTGACCAACCACGGCTATGCAAGCACGACCAACGCGTCGCTGGAATACCGCTTGTCAGACGGGAGTGTCGCGTGGGCCTCTGCCTTGTTCAACGTCAACGCCACGACCTCAAAAACGGTGGAATTGCCTTTCGACGGTGCCGCGCTTTCGCCCGGCGGCTCCTGGAACCTGTACTATCAGAAGCGTGTCATCGACGCTTCGACGTGGGTCAACGAAACCGTGCCCGCTGAAGCGGTCGATGAATCAGGTGCATCAGAGGGTGAGGCCATGCCGATTGCTACGGCACCATTGCTGGTGATTTCCCTGCTCGCGGCCATCGTAGCCGACGGCCGGACCCGCCGAGAAAGCCACGCTGAGGATACGACCGAGGATTGAAGTGCCACCCCTCGGTCCACGACCGGGAATCCACATGCGCATCGAAATCAGCCCGAGCAATACGCTACACGGCACACTCATTCTACCGCTCACGCAAGGCGACGACGTCGCCGATGCCAGCCTTACCGGCGTGCCATCAGCACTCAAGTCCCAAATCGCCAACGCGCTCAGCGACGGCGATTTCAAGGGAAAGAAAGGCGAAATCCTTGCCTTGGTTGGGACCGGAGAAGGGCGTGCCTTGCTCGTTGGTCTTGGCAAGTCCAAGGACCTTGACCGTGACGTGTGGCGCGACACAGGCGCCAAGGTCACGGCGGCCATGAAGCCAAGCCACGGCAAAGAATTCACCGTCGCGGCCGAAGACGGCGACATGCATGACCTTGCTGCGATGGCGGAGGGCATGATGCTCCGCGACTACAGCTACGACGTCTACATCACCAAGGACGACGAAGACGACGAAGACGACGGCGAGACCGTCGTTCGCTTCGCTTGTGAGGACGAAGACACCGAGCCCCTCGCAGCCATCGTCGAGCGCATGTCCGGTGTCGTGAAAGGGGTCCACCGCTCGCGTGATCTTGGCAACTGCCCTCCCAATGATCTCTACCCCATGGCCTATGCGCGCCAAGCGATGGAATTCGCTGAGGCCTCTGAACGCCTCAACGTCTCCGTCATCACCTACGAGGAAGCCCTTGAACGTGGCATGGGTGGCCTGGTTGCCGTGGGTATGGGCTCCTCCCGCAAACCCTGCATGGTCATTTTCGAACTGAACGCCGAGATAAGCGGTCGCGCCCCGGTCATCGTCGGCAAGGGCATCACATTCGACACCGGTGGCATCTCGATCAAGCCCAGCCCCTCCATGGACGAAATGAAGTACGACATGGGCGGTTCCTCCGTCGTTTTTGGCGTGATGCAAGCCCTTGTCGAAACCGGTTGGGAAGGAAAGGTCACAGGCATCGCCTGCATGGCCGAAAACATGCCCGCTGCCAACGCTCAACGCCCTGGTGATGTGATTCGCACCTACTCTGGCAAGACCATCGAGGTGCTCAACACCGACGCTGAGGGACGCCTCGTCCTTTCTGACGGGCTGTGGAAGGCCGGAGAATACGACCCGGAGTACATCATCGACCTCGCGACCTTGACCGGCGCGTGCGTGGTGGCACTCGGCCACGAAGCCACGGGTCTTTGGTCGAACGACGATGACCTACGCGCTCGCATTCATGAGGCGGGGAACGCCGTCGGCGAGTTGGCATGGCCCATGCCACTCCTCCCTGCTTTCGAGAAGGAAATGACCGATTCCAAGATCGCCGACACCCGAAACCTCGGAGCTGGTCGTTGGGGCGGCGCCAACACCGCAGCTGCCTTCCTGAAGCAGTTCGTCCCCAGCCGCGGCGAAGGCGACGACGAGGAACAGATACCTTGGGCGCACATGGACATCGCAGGCACTTACTGGGGAGCCAAGACGAACGCCACGGTCAAACACGGTGCGACCGGTGTGCACGTGCGAACCCTGCACCACCTGATCACAGGCGAGTGAACGGGACGCCGCATCACGCGGCGCTAAAGTGCTCGATGACCTTCCTGGTCATGTCAACAACGAGGCTGACTTCTTCGCTGGTAAGCCCGAAATGTGGCGTGTAACGAAGTGCATTGCGGCCGCCGTGAATGATGCCTAGGCCGTGACGACGGCACCACATCTCCACTTTCTCGTCCCCGACCACGGGGAAGCGCTCCGGGTCCAACTCAGCACAGACGAGGAGGCCTGTTCCTCGAACAGACAGCACGGCATCGGGATGGTCGGCCATGACTTCCTCAAGGCCAGCGACAAGTTCAGCGCCTCGAGCGCGGATGTTCTCCCGCAATTCAGGCGTGATGCGATCGAGGACGGCGATGGCGGTTTCTAAGGCACGAGGGTTGGTGGTCATCGTGTTGCCGTAGATACCAGTGACGTATTTGTCGGCCACATCAGCGGTCATCCCGACCACGGACAGAGGGAACTGTCCGGCATTGATCGCTTTCGACCATGCCTCCATGTCCGGAGCCTCAGCGTCCTGGAACCCCTCGTAGTCAACGATGCTGAGGCAGCCCTGGCCACGTATGCCGGCTTGCACTGAATCGACGACGAGCATGCTGCCGTGCTCCTTGGTCAAGCGACGGGCCTCATCGTAGAAGGCACGCTCGACACAGACGCCGGGTGCGCCCTCACCCTGAACGGGTTCAATGGCAAGGAGTTCGATAAACACGCCGTCCTCATCGGCCTGCGCGAAAGCCGCTTGAAGAGCCCCGATGTCGTTGGCAGGAATCAGCGCAAGGTTTTCTCTGCCTTGGAAGGTGTTGAGGTTCTTGTCGTAGCGGTCCATGCACGAATGGGAAATCTGGGCAGGTCGGTCGGTCCGACCGTGGAAGGCGCGCTCGATGGCCAGCATCCGGGTGGGCTTTCCTTCATGCCGGCCCCCGGGTCCAGTCATGTGCAGAGCGTTCACGTCGCAAATGCGCATGCCCACCGTCATCCCTTCTGATCCGGAATTCATGCAGATAAACCGGTCGAAGGGGCAACCGTCCTCACGGCTGTGGCCAATCTCGCGGCGCAAGCGGTGGATGAACCTGTGTTGGCTGAACGATGGCGTCATCACGTTGGCCATCACGTGGTTGCTGGCCATGGCGTCGATGACGTCCTGAGGGCCGTGCCCTGCACCCAACATGCCGTATCCGCCGTTGTCGTGCAACACCGCGCCGTGAGCGGTGACGATCCATGGCCCGCGTGCTGCCAGCGCCACGTATGGATTCACGGTCGGAGCGGCGTAGAAATTGACGAAACCTGACTGCAGGTCCCTGACAAGGTCACCCTCTTCACGGAATACGGCGCCTTCGCCGAGTTCCTGCACCAAAACCTCGAGCCGTTGTTCGGCCTCATCGATGGCTTGGAGCAAGCGATGGTCCACGTCGAGGAAGCGAGAAATCGTTGCATCATCGAGCCCTGGCGTCCCGCTGGGTCCTTGTCGGGCACGAAGCGCATGGAGGCGTTGGAGGGCATCATGCTGCACGGCCGCGATGGTCATCGATACCGCCACCTCATGTTCAACCCATGAACTTGACCTTACGCCCACGGTCCACGTCGCCATACCTTGAAATACCCCGCCGTAGACGCCACTATGTAACCTAAGGTTCACTAATGAGGCGGTGGCATGACAGGCAGTGACGATTGGGAAGAACGGCTCATGGAGCAACTCCTTCAGATGCTGGCCACCTTTGGTATCGAGTTTGACCGCGACGATCTTGAGCGCATGATGGACCTGTTCCGGAATCATTTGGAGAAAATGGGCCTTGACCTCGAGAAAGCCAACGGTGACGTACGGTTCAACCTTGACATGGAGGAACTTGGGCGGCTGTTCCAAAACGGCGGAGGGCTCGAGGACCTCATGCGTGGCCTCGGTCTTGACGTGACCGTGGACGCCAAGCAGGTGGAAGTGGACGACGAAGCGCTGGACGCAAAACCGGACATCGACCTGCCCCCAAGCGACGTTTTCCTTGAAGATTGGAACATGATCATCACCCTCGACGTGGCCCGTAAAGCCGATCTTACAGAGGATCAGGTGGAACTGGCTCTTGTCGAGCGTGGCCAGCAAATCGAGGTGCTCCGTCGCACCCAAATCACACCTGTGGCTCGAGTCGCGCTGCCTCACCGGTGTGAGGATGTGGTGGAATGGACCCTCAACAACGGCATCCTCGACATCACACTACGCCTGGTGCCACTGGAAGACGCACCTTCCGAGGTGGACATCGACGAGGCATACGACGATGAGCAACCCGTCGTTGAAGACGGCAGCATCGCCATCGACCTAGCGGACGATGATGACGAAGATGACGACGACGGCGGCATTCCCATTCTTTGAACACACATGGAGGAACACACATGAGCAACGTTATCGGCATAGATCTTGGAACCACAAACAGCTGCGTCGCCACCATCGAAAACGGTGAAGCAGTGGTGATCACCAACGCTGAAGGTGCACGCACCACGCCGTCCGTGGTCGCGTTCGCCAAGGACGGCGGAGAGCGCTTGGTCGGTGTGACCGCCAAGCGCCAAGCGGTCACCAATCCGGATCGGACGATGGTCTCCGTCAAGCGGCACATGGGCACGGATTGGTCCACGGACGTGGACGAGGCATCGTACACCCCCCAGGAAGTCAGCGCCTTCATCCTGCAGAAGCTCAAGGCAGATGCAGAAGCATACCTCGGTCACGACGTAACGAAGGCCGTCATCACCTGCCCAGCGTACTTCACCGACGCACAACGCAAGGCCACCCGTGACGCCGGCCGCATCGCCGGCCTCGAAGTGTTGCGCATCATCAACGAACCCACCGCAGCAGCGTTGGCGTACGGCGTGGACAAGGACGTCGATCAAACCATCCTCGTGTACGACCTTGGCGGTGGTACCTTCGACGTCTCCGTGCTGGAGATCTACGACGTCGACGGTCAACCGCAAATCGAGGTCAAGGCAACGGCCGGCAACAACATGCTCGGTGGCGACGACTTCGACGAGACGGTCATCGAATGGCTGCTGGCTGAATTCAAGAAAAGCACGGGCATTGACCTGTCCGGCGACTCTCAAGCCATGACCCGTCTCAAAGAAGCCGCGGAGAAGGCAAAAATCGAGCTGTCTGGGACCCAGCAAACTCAGATCAGCCTGCCCTTCATCACGATGCGCGACGGCAATCCTGAGCATTTGGACATCAGCCTCGCCCGCAGCACCTTCGAACAACTGACTTCGGACCTCGTCGAGAAGACGATGTCCCCGACCCGTCAGGCGATCAAGGACGCCGGTTTAAAGGCGGGAGACATCGACAAGGTCATCCTCGTGGGCGGCTCAACGCGCATTCCAGCCGTCCAAGAGGCCATCGAGAAAGAAACCGGCAAGTCGCCCTACAAGGGCATTAACCCCGACGAAGCCGTCGCGCTCGGCGCCGCCCTCCAAGCCGGCATCATCGCTGGAGATCAGGGCGTTTCAGACGTGCTCCTGCTCGACGTGACACCATTGACCCTCGGCATCGAAACCCTCGGAGGTGTCACCACCACGATGATCGAGCGCAACACGACCATCCCAACCCGCCGTTCTGAGACCTTCTCGACCGCAACGGACAACCAACCAGCGGTGGAGATTCACGTGCTTCAAGGCGAACGCGAGTTCGCCAAAGACAACGTGACGCTGGGTCAATTCCACCTGGTTGGCCTGCCTCCTGCACCACGCGGCATGCCCCAAATCGAGGTCACGTTCGACATCGATGCCAACGGCATCGTCAACGTCAGCGCCAAGGACCTCGGCACAGGCAAGGAACAATCCATTCAGATCGAGTCGCAGACCTCGCTCAGCGAGGATGAAATCAAGGCCAAGATTGCCGAGGCGGAGGAATTCGCGGAAGCCGACAAGTCCCGCAAGGCAAAGGTCGAACTCCGCAACACTGCGGATCAAATCGTCTACCAAACGCGACGAACCCTCGACGAAGCGGGTGACAAGTTGTCTGATGACGACACGTCGGGCGTCCGTGCCCACCTCGATGAACTCGAGGCGATGGTGCAAGATGACGAAGGGCGTCCCAAGGAAATCGAAGACTTGGACGAGGCCAGCATCCAAGCCAAGGTCGGTGAAATCGAACAGGCCATGCACGGCATCTCCGCCAAGCTCTACGAAGCCGCGGCAGCGGAAGCAGCCGCGGAAGGCGACGAGGAAGACGGCGCCATCAGCGTCGAAGACGACGTGGTGGACGCGGATTTCGAAGTCGTCGATGAAGACTGAGCCGACGCACGGTTGAAGACGTGCCCCCCGGTGGTCATGTCATGGCCGAAGCCCCGGTGCTGGAAGACACCGAGCGCACGACGGGCCGTATTGCGCTTCGAAAGAACATCGCGGCCGCGATGGCGCTCTCTGGCGCGGTCCGCAGTACCCTTGGTCCGAAGGGTCTGGACAAGCTCCTCCTCGATGACGAGGGCCGCACCCTCGTCACGAACGACGGCGTGACGGTCCTCGAAACCGCACGGGTGGAACACCCGGTCGCTCGGATGCTCATCGACGCCTCATCCGCACAAGATCGTGCTGCCCGTGACGGTACCACGTCCGCGGTGGTCATCGCGGCGGAACTGCTTCGCAATGCTTGGCACCTGGTGCTGCAAGGGGTCCACCCGAGCACCATCGTCCGTGGCTATCGCATGGCTGAATCCGAGGCCATCTCCCACCTTGAGGGACTTGCCTTCCAGGGCAGCGAAGAGGACCTCACCACGGCCGTCCGCTCCAGCCTTGCTGGAAAAGCGAGCCGTGCCGTCCAAGAACGCCTCGCAGTGCTGGCCATGGAAGCCGCACAGTGCGTCGAACGGACCGTAAATGGCGTCCTCGAGGTGGACCCAACCCGGGTTTCAACGGTGATGGCTGTTGGCCGACCGTCCACAGATTCGGAAATCGTCGAAGGGCTCGTGCTCCAAAAGCGTCGAGCCCACCCTGACATGGTGAAACTCGTCGAGAACGGCACCATCGCCTTGCTCGATGGGGGCTTGGAGCGGAGAAAGATGCGAGGTGACGTGACCTTCCAGGCGACCAGCCCCGATGTCCTTGATGCCCTTCGTCGGCGCGAAATCGAGCGCCTGCTCGAAGATGTTGATGCGGTTGCGGCCGCCCAAGTGAACGTCTTGGCCGTTTCAGGAGCCATTGACGACGAAGCCCACCGCCGCTTGCTCGAGTTGGGCGTGCAAGCCTTTCGTCGGGTTCCTGTCGACGACTTGGACTTACTCGCCCTCGCCACTGGCGCAACGGTACTTCCCCATGTGGATGCATTGCACACAGACGCCTGTGGAGGCGTGCTTGAAAGCCGCTCGCACATGCTTGGTGACCTCCATCACTGGACCGTGCGGGGTGAAGGCACCGCTGCGACGCTGATTGCCCGTGGCAGCGGCGATGAGATCGTCGAGGAGACCTCCCGCTGTTTCGATGACGCCTTGGGTGTGGCGGCACACCTTCGCAAAGATCGGCGTCTGTTGGTCGGAGGCGGAGCCAGTCACGTGCACCTTGCACGTCACCTCAGACGGTTCGCTGAGGCCACGCCAGGCCGAGAACAAATGGCCATCGAAGCCTTTGCTGATGCACTGGAGGTCATACCGCGCGCACTGGCGGAAAACGCCGGATTGGACCCGATTGATGCTCTGCTCGACGTGACCGCTGCGCAGGCCGATGCAAGCAGCGGAGCCGAGCGCATCGGACTGCATCTTGAACAACACGTCCCCACCGACCTTGGAGCGGCAGGCGTGTTGGAACCGCTGAGCGTAATCCGACCGACCGTGAGCGGTGCAACGGAAGCAGCATGCGCGGTGTTGCGAATCGATGACGTACTCTGGGCGCGCCTCGAGGCCCAAATTCCAGACGACATTCAGGCTCAACTTGACGCCATGGGCGAGCAAGACGCCTAATCTGGCCTCCTCGGCGAACGCACCTTTCCCGCTTTGCCTCAACACGAGCGTTCATATGCGGCCCGACAGCCCGGGACATGTGACTTCCGAGGGGAATTCCATTACTGTTGGTATCGACGACCTCGCCATCCACGTTCCACGATTGTACTTGGACATGCGAGAATTCGCTGAACTTCGCGAGGCGGATTATGACAAACTGAACAAGGGACTGGGCCTCTCCGCGATGGCCATTCCCGACGTCCACGAGGACACGGCAACCATGGGCGCCATGGCCGTGATGCGGCTGATCGACCGCAACGGTCTCGACCCAAGAGGCATCGGTCGGCTTTACCTTGGCACAGAATCCGCGCTTGACGGAGCCAAACCAACCGCGACCTACATAGTTGACATGCTCACGCAACGTTACGCCTCACGCTACGGTGAGGATTGCTTCCAAAACTGCGACGTTGTTGACATGACCTTCGCATGCATCGGTGCGGTTGACGCATTGCATACGACCTTGGACTGGTGCGCACGGAGCACCGATGACGACGAGCGAATTGGCATCGTCGTTTACGCAGACAACGCGAAGTACGAACTCGGGTCTCCTGGTGAATACACACAAGGCGCCGGAGGCGGTGCCTTGCTCATCCGCCGAAACCCGCGCCTGCTCGTCATTCCAGACTGCTGGGGCATCTCCACCAGCCCTGCGCACGATTTCTTCAAACCACGCCGTGAGATGAGTTTGCGCGCCGTCATGGGCGACGTGCTCGACTTGGCACGTGAAACTGGGGCGAACCTGAAAGAAGGTATCCTCGACAGGATGGTCCGCCACCTGCCCGATTCGGCCTTGCGCAGGCTCGGCATTTTTGCCCACGGCGAAGAGCGCATCAGCATCCACCGTGACGAGCCCGTGTTTGACGGACAGTACTCGAACCGTTGCTACCAAAATGCGGTGCGGGATGCGTTCCTGGATTTCCAGCGCCGAGCTGCGCGGACGGGCCGCTACACCCACGATGAAGACCAGCGCTTCACCGAACAGTGGGAGCGGATCATCATGCACCTGCCGTATGCCTTCCAGGCCAAGCGCATGTTCCCGGCCGTCTTCCATCGCGACCGAGAAGGAACGGCCATGTGGGACGATGTGGAGGCCATCGTCGGAGCTCCGCCCTCGAGGGACGATGATCAAGATGATGCCGCATGGGAGAAGGCCATGGACCAATACCGTCGGGCCATTTCAAAAACCGAGGCGTACGTTTCCTTCCATCGCGACCGCATCGAAAAGGGCCAGCGTGCAAGCAGCCTCATCGGCAATCAGTACACGGGAAGCATCTTCCTCGCGCTCATGTCAACGTTTGAATCCGACCTTGAGGACAACACGAATCTCGACGGCTTACGCTTTGGCTTGTGCGGATACGGGTCCGGCGCGAAGGCCAAGGTCTTCGAAGGCGTCGTGAGTCCGAATTGGCGCGAAGTGGTTTCCCGCTGGAACCTGTTCGAACGTCTGGCCGGCCGCATTGCCATCGACGCCGTGGTGTATGAAGAGCTTCACAAAGGGGTCCGCGAAGACTCCGTGGTCCCGCCCAATGGGGAGTTCGTCCGCTCGGAGGAAGAGGAGAGCGACCTTGAGGGCGCCCGCCGTTATTCCTGGATTTCAGCGTGAACCCTGCAGGTCAAACCTCAAGGGTCTCGGGCCCATCCTGCGTTTGTGGAAGCAGAGGGGACGATGCTGGCATGGACAAAAGTCCGCGACGAGGCCGACGGCTTCGACCTGTTGGAGCACCCCATACCGACCCCTGGGGAGGGCGAGGTCCTGATCCGCACTCGGGCCACCAGCATATGTGGAACAGACCTGCACATATGGCAGTGGGATGAATGGAGCCGCGAAAACGTCCCGCTTGGAACGGTCACAGGTCACGAAACATCTGGAGAAATCGCTGCGGTTGGGCCTGGCGTCTTGGACCGAGAAGTCGGTGACATGGTGGCCATCGAGTGCCACTTGGCCTGTTGGGCGTGTCCAAGGTGCGACGAAGGAAACGCCCACGTGTGCGAGAACGGCAGCATCTTTGGCGTTCACGGCCATGGTGCCTTTGCCCCATACTTCGTTGTCCCAGCGGCCAATGCGCGTCCCGTTCCGAAAGGGCTTCTTCCGGAGCATGCCTCCATTCAGGATCCGCTTGGCAACGCCATTCACACGCTGACCGGTGGTCCCGTCGAAGGCGCAACCGTGGCGGTGCACGGCCTCGGCCCAATTGGCCTCTTTGCGGTAAACGCTGCAAAGGCGATGGGAGCGACCAAAGTGATCGCCGTCGACTGGGACAACCGTTACCGGATGCAGATGGCCAAAGAACTCGGGGCCGACGTTGTTCTTGGGAAAGAACACGACGTGGTTGCAGAAATTCTGGCAGCCACCGAAGGCCGTGGGGTCGACAATTCCTGCGAATTTTCTGGAGCCGCAACCGCGCTCGCCAACGCCATCAAATCAACGCGCATGGGCGGATTCGTCAACGTGCTCTCGGTGTATGGCGAAACCATGCCCGAAGTACCGATGAACGAGGTCGTGTTCCGTTATTTGCACCTAAAGGGCATCAATGGACGAAAAATGTGGAGCACATGGGACCGCATGCATGCCTTGCTGGAAGCCGGTGCCATTGACGTGGCCAAGATCGTCACGCACACCTTGCCCGTTGCGGAATTCAAGCAAGGCATGGCCTTGTCCAGCAGTGGTGCGTGCGGGAAAGTCGTCTTGACCTTCCCGGACATCGTTTAGGCCAAACCGTGAAACATCGGGTTGAGATAGCCTCTCCATGGGCAGCCCTCGCCGGGAGGTTCAGCAAGGCATCGCCGTCGTCGCCATGTTCCTGCTGTGCATGCTGGCCGGTGCAACCACAACCGCTGCATCGCCCGCAGAGGGTGACCCGTCAAGCGGAAGCAACACAACCAACAGGAATGAATCCGCCCAAGAAGACCCCCCAGTCAACGACTCTGATACGCTTAACGGCACGGCCGTGCTCGAGTGGTCCGGTTTCGATTGTGACGAACGACCTGCTGAGATGAGCGATTGGGTGCAGCGGGGCGACTCGCAATATCCGGTGGAGGGATCACCGGAATGGCGACCTGACATGCCGTCGGGTGACGTGGTCAAACGCCTGCATTGCTGGTTATCGAATCCCTACGCGTTCAACATCACCGTGGCTGCACAATCGCCAGACGCGGTTGAGGTGTTTGACCCTGCTTTGGAAGTATGCTGGATGGCCCCGGATTTCGGCTATTACTACCCTCCCCCGATTTCGTGGTACTTTTCGATCGCTGCACTTGAATGCGAGACCGGTCAATGGGATCCGGAATACACCTTGCAGCAAGGTGAAAACATCACCTTCGACTGGGTCCTTTACACCGATTCGAGGAGCAACCCGCTACCTGAAGGGCAGCATGTGCACACGCTCGGGGCGAAAATCGTGGGGTACGGCGACAACAACACGGCCTGTCCAAATTGTTCGACGGTAACGGTGACCTCCACCCATCAGGTCGGTGCGTGGCATGTGACGGAGTGGCGCGGCTACCTCACCTTCGATCCGTCCTTCTGTCCGGACACAGATTGGGTGAAAGAGACCAACAGGGATTGTTTTGCCATGCCCACCATGGTACCATCCAGCGGCTGGGTCGGGCACTTCACACCCCACCCCTTGTCCGCCTGCACCACCACGCCGAGGTATGGAGAAATGCAATGGCGTTGGTACACCGTTCCAACGCAAGAGATCACGACCTGCGAAGCACGGTTCAGCAGCACCTACGCGGAGCTTTTCCAAGCCAACAACCTCCAGAGGGCAAAGTTGCTGTCCAATGACGATGCACGTTTGCAGAGCGGCGATTACATCCATTGGGCATGGGACGGTTGGAATGACGACCTCAACGCGGTCCCGTCAGGCATGTGGGAGGATCAGCGGTGCCCGACGGATTCCTTCGAGACGGTGATTTACCCCTCCATCATTGGAAACCAAAATCCAGGGGTCAAGTGGGACGCAGAGATTCGGGTCCAGCAATACGATTTCGACCGCGCCCGTTGGACAACGTCCACGCTCATGGAGCGTTCCTACCAGAGTTCCACATACACCGGGTATGAAGCAGCACAATCCAGGTTCAATGTGGACGTTTCAACGTTGGACAAAAACGGATTGTTGCTCTTTGATTGGGTGGTGTACGAAAACGGGACGAAGGTGGCTGGCAACATAATTGGTGAATGCCTGACCGCCGACGGTGTGACTTACATGGAGACCCTCATCCACAGGGCCCAAGTGACCACAGGCGAGACTGGAAACCCGGTTCAGAGGGCGGTCAACACCATGGCGTTTGAACTCGGCATCAACGCCATTGTGTTCACTTGCCTTGGTATGGGTTTCACCGTCTTGGGTGGTCGGCGAATACAGCAAGGGATTCAACGGAAAACCCTGAGGCCTCATTTCCTCGTGGCGCTGGTCTCTCCTCCTCTGCTTTGGTCGGGTTTGTACGCGACCCTCGGAGAACCGTGCTACATTTGGTGCGGCGATGACGACTGGAATTTCCCTGCGGTCTTCTTCCTCAACGTCGTCACGCTGGTTGGCCTCTCCACGATGGGATGGGTGGCGCACAGAAACAAAAGCGAAGGCCAACAACCGGTCATGTCTTCCATCGCGTTGGGATTCTTGATTGGCAGCTTGCTCGCAATGTTCCTGGTGGGTACACTCCTCAATCCGTTTTTTTCGTGAATCACGTTTAGGCCAAACCGTGAAACGGCCCATCGCTGTCCTCACTGCATGGGCGACCCTCGTCAAGACCTTCATCAAGGCGTCTTCGTCTTTGGCGCTCCAATCGGTTGGGCAGGATGGATCGCCATGGGCATCGGCCTGCTCATGCTGGTCATCGCGGTTCCGACCTTCCTGATGGCCGGCACCTTGGTGGACGCCCCCCCTCCTGCAGAGGTGCCGTTGGTGACCGACCCAGGCATGGAGCAACCCGATGATGCACCAACCGTGCTGCGCGAAGGACGACAAGGCGACGAAGGCCACTGGGTGCGAACCACAGCCAAAACCACGGAACCCTACGCTGAGGTGACCTGCACCACCGACGAGGAGGGTGAAGAATCCTGGAGTTTCTACGTCCTCAACCAGCGTTCACATTTCGAACTGCCAAACGGTGACATGTTGGTCTTGACGAACCCCAACGCACCGCACGGCTACCCAACACCCGGTTGCTCGGACTACACCGTGGGCGCCAACGAGGACGTTGAATTGCTCGTTTTTGTGAATCACGTCACCGAGGAAGAGGAAGTCCTTGGCGTCGGCGTACGGGAGGAACGCGCACATCGACCGATTGGACGCATGACTGCGTTCACGACCTCCTTCGCCGTGCTGGCCATCGCTTCGCTCGTTTTGATGGGATCAACCTCGCCGCCCGGTGCACGCATGCTCAGGAAGCTGCAGCGCGCGCATGACCCGCATCCCCGCCTTCACCAAGATCAGGAAGGCTTGCGGTACGCGGTCGCGCCTGATTGGAAAGGAGACCAACACGACTGGGTGTTCGACCCACCCGGAGTGGAGGCATGGAACCGCAGCATGCCCTATGCGGCAGACAACCCCGAAGCCTTGCTGCCTGAGCACCCAAACAACCTCGGAAAACTCCACTTGGCGACCTTCACGATGTATTCGGTATGGGGATTCGGCTTCGTGGCCGCCGTCACGATGTTGGGCATTTACTCCGACCGTGCCTACGGGACCATTGGACGCTTCATCATGCAGGGCGGGCTCGCTCTGTTCAGCGGGTTGGTCTTCTGGGCCTCATGGGGGCGCTGGAAGCGTTTGCACAGCATCATCGACACCCCCACATCCCCCATTCGCTCTGTGGCGGTTGGCATGGCTGAAGTCGTCGGAGAAGTTCGCCCTGCTGCCTCCGGCTCCATGCGTGTCACGGTGGGAACCCAGACGGTCCCTGGCTCAAGCACGGCCATTACCGCACTGACCAGCGGCGTGGCCAAAGCGGCCATCAAATCGATGACGGGCCAACACCTTCAGCAGCACACCGTGGACGGTGTGGTCGCCTACAAATGGCTGCAAGAGGTCTGGGAAACCCGGGGCAGCGGGGACGAGAAAGTCACCAAGTGGTGGCATGAGGCCGAAGACAAGGGCTCCACGCCCTTCCTGATTCACGACGGGACAGGGGGCCTGTTCGTGGACCCGGCCACGTGGCTCGACCGATCGTGGGCTGCTGCCACGCAGGGCAAAGGCTCCCGGATGGCGTCTTTGTTTGGGGGCAGTCGCTCAATCTTCAACTTTGGACCGGCCATCTTTGATTGGCAGGTCGGCAACATCGTGAGCGTCGGTTCCGTGACCGGTATCAATCGCCCGCGACGATGGACCATGCACTGCTTGCGCATCGGCGATCCCGTCTACGCCCTTGGAAAGGTCCAGCCACGCCCAAGCGCCGCCCTGGCCGCGGAGGGGTTGGACGGCAGCGTCCCGTGTTCGAACCTTATGATGAGCGGTGAAGACGACATTGGCGTCTCGGCCAGCATGCACCGCGGCACCGAATTGTCGGTGATGTGTGCGGTTCGCTCGACCACAGAAGCGATCATCACGCCGGCGTTGATGGTCATCGCTGCGTTGCTCCCCATCCTG
>MDTG01083117.1_pt1 | contig 21749 bp, 20 predicted proteins | sample 811421 | NCBI WGS metagenome assembly MDTG01 (sample SAMN05326645, study PRJNA326480) | marine metagenome | isolation source: seawater | place: Pacific Ocean: South East | collected 2011 | reverse complement strand
TGCCACCAATGCCTCCAATGGATGCACCTCCGGCGCCACCAGAGTTGTCTGCTGCAGATGCCTTACTAGCACCACCGGCTCCTCCAGAAATGCCACCAATGCCTCCAATGGATGCACCTCCGGCGCCACCAGAGTTGTCTGCTGCAGATGCCTTACTAGCACCACCTGTTGCGGAACCTGAAGTATCAGAAACCCCTTCTGCAGACCCACTTTTATCACCTTTGGCAAATATACCAGAGGAAGAAAGCGAAGCAGTACAAGAAGATATGTCTCCTGATGATCTATCTGGAGAGCAAGCTGGTGCTACCATCAGATCACGAGATGATGTAGAAAAAGTTCCAGGAGACAAACTAGAGGGAACCTTGCATGAAGTTGAAACTGCAACACTCACCTCTGATGGTGAAATTGTTAAGCAAACCGTTAAGGGTACGCTAACTATAAACAATCCATCTAGCGATGATAGAATTTACGACATAGATGTAATACTTGACAACGCAGATTCCACAGACATCGGTGGAGATCATGTTTCAGTTGATGAGCTTGAAGCTGGCAAGAACTACAGTATGAAGTACAAGGTTGAAGGAATGAGAATGATGGCTCTAAGAGAGCGACTAGACACCAATCCTGCAAGATCGCAAGAAAGATCACTATCTGTTTCACATGGTGAAGAAGGCGGACCAATTGCTTTGGAGATAGAAGTTGAAAATATGTCAAATGTGACGCTAGAAAATGTTGAGGTAAAAAGACCAGTGCCAAGCCAAATAACCTTTGAGAATACTGGTTCAGCAACAATGGAAGGTAGTGAATTGACATGGTCGGTTGGAAACTTATCCGCTGGTGAAAAGCAAGTTTTATCCATTGAAGGTAGAATTATAGTCAGCGGTACTAAAACTATCAAAGCCGGTTCAGCATCTGCAAGCTACACTGCTCAATCAACGCTTTCTAACTTGAATTTCAGAGAATTGGACGCATTCTGCCGAGGATTTACCTACATGCGAGTAAGAGAGGATGAACGACCAGATAATTGGATTTGTAAGACTATCTTTGAAAATCGCTCGTCATTTGCTGTTGATTTGACCAAACTTCAAGTTCGCATGAAAGGAAGTAATGAGTTGCTATTCGACATCTCTGATGTAGAACAAGATGTATTGCCGAATGGAAAGTGGGAGTCTGAAGAACGAACTGTAGTGGCTACATCAGAGCCGGACTTTACTTATGACCTATCTTACACAATCTTACCTCACGCTGTTAGGTCTACGGAAGGTTCAATGAAACTTGAAGAGAACTCATTTGATGTTCTTGAGGCAAATTTGTCAAAGAAATACTCAACAACGGGACTTAGGTCCTACAGAAATCAGAAAGTTTCTACGTCAATTTCCCTCAAGAATGAAGGTTCTGCAACAATTAATTTGATGAGAATAACCGATGATATACCTGGCTTATTCGAAGCACCAGACCTTGAAACAATGAAGATTAGTGTCGCAGGCAAAGAACTCGAGATGGAGCAATACAAAGCTGAAATCAGTAGCGGCATCACTCTCGAGAAAGAACACAAGTCACCAGACGGTGACGGTCACACCCTCACAATGACCATAGGTACAAGAGGACCACTTGGTCTTGAACCAGGAAAATCAATTGAAATTACCTACGATTTAATTGCACCAGACCCATCACCACAAAACGAAAAGGTCGTAGCACCTCTGAGAGCTGAGTTTAGTGCCGAGAGATTTGGCCCTGTTTGCGGCAGAGATTGCCCTGATGCTCCTGCAATCAAGGTAATACACAACAGAAGAGATTTCTCTGCTGGAAAGCAAGCAATACCACTCGGTGGCAAAGGACGTTATGAGGTTCTTATTCTGTTCGAAAACAATGGAGATACAGCACTGCAAGACATTTACATCAATGATGTAATACCACAAAACTTCGAAATCAAAGATTGGTACATCAAAGGAGCCAACGGAAAGAGAGATGATTGTGAAATAACCACTGAAGATATAGACATGGGAACTCAAGCCAGTTGGATGGTACCTATGGTTGGTAAGGGCGAGCGCCTAGAGGTTTGCTTTGAAATCAAAGGTAGTGGTGAAGTAGACGGTGATATTCTGAACAAGTTCCACGGAGTACACTTTGGCGATGAAATCGAATCAGATGATTTACCAGAACCTGCCAAAGAAGAAGTAGTCTCTGAAGAAACCCCTGAAGGTGATTTGGACACCAAATCTACTGAGGATACGGAAGATAAACCAAAGGTCACATGGAGAGAAGATGTATTGCTAAGAGTAATGGATTCCCACGGAATTAGCGCAGACTTAAGAGATTCATTTGTCGATCATGCTGTTAACTTTGACTTAGACGACAATGGTTACCTAAAGAAAGCTGAACTCGAGGAAGCTGCAAAGGCATGGAATGCACATAATGAAGAAGAAAGTACAGAAGAAACCACTGATTCCGAAGCAGCTGCTGAGGAGGCACCCACTGAGGAAACTGCTGCGGAGAAAGCATGTCCTGTCTGTGCAACATCTAGTGCGGCTGATGCAGACACGTGCCCAGCATGTGGATTTTCATTTGTAGACATGTGATTGCAATCAAGATGGTAACACCCAATTTGGCCAAACCTCGCTCTGGGAATCACCAGATACAATCACAATTATGTGGCGAGGGAGACTTGCCAAAAATTCCTCAATTGGTTTAGATGTTGAAGGTGGCATAATTCCATCTCTCAAATCGACTGCAAGCCATGCTTTTGGATACTGTTCCATCCATGCATTCAATTCTGCTTCAATGCCTTGAGGAGGTACCCCTTGACGAACACTTGCTAAAAATTCCCATCCATTTATGCAATGGCGTTCATCATCAGTCCACATGAATATCCTTGGCTGGTTAGGTAACATCGAGATCTGTTCAATCGCTTCTAATTGAGTAACACAAACGGGCTGGAACGGCATTGGCATTGGCAATGGATGTTTCCAATCGGTGTCTAAATCAAGCGGCTCTCTTCGGCGCATAATCTCTGCTAATATGGGGAATGGTTTGAATTTCACGCATTGATGATGAAGGATTTTTTTATTTTTCAATGCCAACCTTCATGCCCTTGCTATATTTCCGAACATCATGGCTAATGGCAATGCACCACCACCACCCCAACCACCTGGCGGTTCGATGATGATGATGTTAATGGTCATGATACTGATGACTCTGCTTATCATGAACCCAGGGATAAGGAATACCATGGGTGGAATTGCAGACCCAATTTTATCTCCTGTACTTCCAGAAGAATCGTTTTTTATCATGACGGTGCTAATACTGGGCACATTCTCTATGCTCATGAACACAATCCTGAGAAGTTTCTTCCTCGACCCAATTGAACAGGCTCACATCGGCCATCGTCAAGGACAAATTAGACGCATGATGAATGATGCAAGAATTTCAAGAGACCCAATACTCCAAGAAAAAGCCACTATTTTACAACAGCAAATGATGCCAGAGCAACTCAAGGTTCAGATGGGCGCAATGAAACCAATGATGTTTACTATGATAATTATCATTGCAGTGTTTTCTTGGCTAACGACAACTGTTGAAACATTCAGAGTAGATTATGTTTCACTGCCATGGGCATCTGAATGGAATTTGCTATCAGATAAATTTCTCTTCTTCCCAGCATGGATTTGTGCTTATATTTGCATGAGTGCTCCATTTGGTAGAGTAGTAGACCGACACATCAAGTTGTTCCGCTACAGAACTCATCCAGTGGTTGCTTCCGGAGACAAATTGAAAGAACCCTTACTCCATTTAGTTGCTAACCAAGGTAAATCAACTGACAAGAATGCCCAAAGAAGACGACAGAAAAGTAAAACTCAATCAAAGAAGAAATCTAATACAAAAAACAATTCAAAATCCGAAAAAGCCACTAAATCTGCAAATTCTAGAACCTATGCCAGTGTGGAGGGTTTAATTTGTCCAAAATGTGATAGTGATATGATTACCAAGGCTGGACCTAGAAAGAAGAAGTGTGAAGTTTGTCGACACCAATGGGTGTGAATATGAAAAAAGTCACTATCTCTGGACATCCGGGAAGTGGCACATCTACCCTTGTTGAAGGACTTTGTCATCACTTTTCTTGGTCGTCAATAAATGGTGGGCAGATTTTTAGAAATGAAGCAAGCAAACGTGGAATGACTCTTGCAGATTTTGGAGAACTGTGCTCAGTTGATGAGAGTGTTGACTTGACACTTGATGAAAAATTAAGGAGTCATATATTGGATAATGTGACTAATGTAATCGAATCTAGACTTGCAGGCTGGTGGGCTTACAAATTACAATCAGACTGTGTGAGAATATGGTTAAGAGTATCCGAGAATGAAAGAGCCAGAAGGGTTACTATACGAGAAGGAATTACTGTGGATGAGGCAATAAATGCCAACCGTCTTAGATTGATGGTTGACAATGAAAGATATCAGAAAATGTATGGTTTCACTCCAGACGACCCCACCCCTTATACCCATATTATTGATGCAACAGATATAACCGCTGAGCAAGTTCTTGATGAAGCCTTAACAATATTAGGAGATGAATAAATGGCAAGAATAAAACTTGGTGAGGTTTCCAAGCCATCAAATTATGGAATTGATCCTGAGAACCTTAGCATTGAACAAAGACTGGCATCGGGATTTATCCTTTTAGACAAGCCTAAGGGTCCTACATCTCATCAGATAGCTTCTTGGGTTAGAGATTTATTGGGATTAGACAGATTAGGTCACGGCGGCACACTAGATCCATTTGCTACCGGTGTACTACCATTAATGGCAGGAAAGTCGATGAAATTAACAAAGGGAATACTTAAAACTGACAAAACATACATCGCGGTGCTAAGATTTGCTCAAGAAACGAGCCTTGATTCCCTTAATGAGGTAATTAGCAAACTTTCAGGTCGAATATACAATGTCCCACCGGAAATATCTGCAGTTAAAGTACAGGTTAGAACTAGAAAGATATACAATTTTGAATTAATAGAAGCAACCACCACGCAAGCAATTGTGAAAATCGCATGTGAAGCAGGAACATACATTCGAACTATTGCTAGGGACATGGGTTTGTTAATCGGGTACAAAGTAGAATTAAAGGAGCTAAGACGAGAAAATTCTGGGAGATTTAACCTATCAGATTGTGTCACTCTACAACAAGTAGCTGATGCTGTATGGCTTTGGAAAGAATGTGATAATTCTGCCGCGTTGGAAAAAATTATTCATCCAACGGAAAAACTACTTCTTGACAAACCTTACATTGTTGTCAAAGATAGTGCTGCAAGCGCTTTATGCCATGGAGCACCACTTCTTCGACCAGGTTTGATAGAAGTTAGTGACAAACTGTCAAGTGGCCTCGAAGTAGCGGCTTTCACTAGTAAAAATGAGGTTGTTGGAATCATTAAAATGAGTAAAAGTTTCACTGAGATATCATCTGAAACAACGGGCGAAATAGGTAAACCTGTGATGATCTTGATGGAGCAGGATAGATATCCTCCTCAATGGAACAAATAACCATCTCAAGCCTCTACATATTCTTCGTAGATATATTCCTCTGTTTCTATTCTAATTTTTAGCTCTGACATGTCCCCACATCCTACTTTGTCAACCTAAGTTGAACGACCCCCACAGTCTCAAAGTATCCTGAGGTTTTACGTTTCACTTATCAAATTATAGTGGTATTTTGACATTATCCGACACTCGGTGAGCGATATAACGACTCTACAATTTCTTTATTTTACCTGGGGCAAAAGCGGAAAATAATGCTATAATTAATGCTACAACAACAAGTGTGATTATCCATAGCATACTAGTTGAAATCAAAACATCCGAAGATGAATCTTCAGTGGTAAATTTCGCAGCATCAACAGTTATTGATTCGAAATTATTACTTTCGTCACTCTCCGAAATTTGATTGGTTCTGTCTAACTCTACAGAAAGCGTTTGTGGACCATCTCCAGTTATTTTCCAATCACAAGTAACTATTCCTAATTCACCTGATTGCAACATTGGAATCGACATTATTCCAACCAATGTCGACCCAGATTGACAGCGAATTGAAATCAAGGTTGCTTCGCTGGCACCTGAATTTCTAACATAAACCTTGACAGGTACTAAATCTCCTTCAGTAACATCTGTTGAATCAACAATTATCTCTTCAATGAATAATTCTGCTAGGGTTACAACCTCTAGTAGCAACGTTTGATTTACACAGGATGTTTGGTCACACAGAGTAACAATTACTGGTACAGATGATGATGCTGATGGGGGATTGACCTCAATAGTTGATGTCGACAAATCAATTGTTGCCCATGATTTATCTGTAGTGGCTGTTATTCCAGTAGAGTCGACATCATAGTAGGAAAATTGAATTGTTTTGCCTACTCCATATTCCACAATCTCAACAGATGGGAATTCTCCAATTTGTGGTTTATCATCGACTTCTTCTACTGATACGATGAATGTTTCTTGCCAAGTATTTCCAGCCTCATCATAAACTGTAACTGTGACTGTAGTGGTGCCATGTTGCTCAGGCTTCAATACCAGTTTAATGTCGTCTTGCTCCATAGTTGCGCTCAGTAGAGAATCATCAGCAATAGCAAATGAGACAGATAAGTTCTCTGTAGTTGACCTATCATCCACACATCTGTCAAGGAACGGAATTAGCACACCAGAACCATCTTCAACAAAATATTGCGGACCAATTATTTGACAAACTGGATCTTCATCCCACTCAACTTCGAAACCACCTATCACCGTCATTGAAGTTACTTCAAGTAATGTACTACTAGGAGACCCTGACGAATCCCAATTGAACCAGGCTTGCAATTTTATGCTCAAATCTTGTACACCGTATTCCAAAAACTGTCCAATCGGAACCTCCAAGTTAAAATTCGTCAACTGATTTATTGTTTGGTAAGCGGCCTCTTCTCCATTAACAAATACCTTCCATCTTGAGTAATCAGTTGCCAAACCGTCCAAAGAACCAAAAACTCTACCAGTTATGATGAGAGTTGGGTCATTATAATCTAACAATATCGAATCTAAGCAAAATTCCGATGATTTAACTTGAATTTGAATAATCGAACTATCAATCAGATAATTGCTACTTATTGCCATATATTCCGTAAATTGAATTCCGTCATTAGAGTGTGAAATTAGAATTTGAACATCGCTTCCGCTGTCAATATCGAAGTGAACTCTCCCAAAAATTTGCCCCGGTTGGGCGTATAATATCTCACTAGTCCAAGTTCCTTCGACTCCTTGTGTAACTGGAGACAAACCACAAGATAACAACTGTAAATCATCAAAATAACCGTCTGCAAAATTTACTTGATGAGTTGGCATGTCAAATCCTTCAGAAGTTGATTCAACCGATGCCCACTCAGTTCCGTACCATGGATATTCAACAATTACAGAAAAGCCAACCGCATCGATATCCAATTGAGTGTCATCTGTTCCACCGAGAGAAACATAGTCTAGGGTAACAATTAGATTCTGTAATTCATTCCAGGTCCAATCAGATTTATCAGTAATGTTTTGCGACCAAGTTGTACCATTCATATAATCGATGGCCCCTTGTGTGTTAACATAAGTCACTAACTCGTGAAAATCACCACTGTTTTCCATTGAAAACCTAACTTGATCTTGCAATAGTGGACCAGGAATGTGAAACGCGATGTTGATATCGACAGCGACTATTTCATATTGACTGTATAAATCTGTATCAAAATCAGTTAGTTGAATTACTGGGCCTTTAGTGTATGAATAACTTAAATCTGGAGCACCAGTGACGTATTGGGACTCTGTGGGGGATGATTGCGCCCACATCTTGAGAGTTTGGAGATTTGTTGGTCTCGAATGTTCAAAGGTTATTCGATTATCCTCAACCATAGATACCGTATAATCTGCATTTTCTTGAGTAAAGGTAATTCTGTTGTCTAAATACCAAGAATCATCAGACGAAATTTTCCCTTGTGGATATATGTCGACATCTGAAGTTGAATGTACGCTTCTTGCCGCCACATTACTGCCAATGGAACATAGCAATAATAGTAAAATCACCATAACTTTGCATCTAACCATTTCTCTTCGCATAGCTTATGGTAGAGGTGATACACTATAGAAATGAAGGTATATTAGTTTAACAATTCCTCTCTTTAATTGTGGTTTGAAGAATCGCATTATTGAAATACCACTCTCCTCACGACGACATACCCTAGATGGCTGTGGTGGTGTAGGGGTTAGCACGAGGGATTGTGGTTCCCTCAGCCCGGGTTCAATTCCCGGCCACGGCCCCATCTATTCCTTCAGTTCCTGCTTATCTATCGAATGTCCCATACGCTCAACTTTGGTTTCTAGATACGAGCGGTTTGATTCACCAACTCCAACAACCAATGGTTCTCGATTTACCACATCAATTCCATAGGAACGTAACTGCTCAATTTTATTTGGATTATTTGTTAACAGCGTAACTTGGTTGATTTCTAAGTAATTCAACATTTTTGCCGCAATCTGATAATCTCTAGCATCACCAGGGTAGCCTAACATCAAATTTGCATCCAGAGTATCTGCTCCCTTATCCTGTAGATGATAAGCTTGTATTTTGGCGTGTAGACCTATACCCCTGCCTTCTTGCCTTAGATATAGTAAACAGCCCCAGCCCTTTTTGCGAATTGCATCGAGAGCAGCATGCAACTGAGGACCACAATCACATCTTAGGCTGCCAAAAGCATCACCTGTTAAACACTCAGAATGAGCCCTAATAAGTACTGGATCTGGTCCCTTCATATCGCCTAATGTTAGTGCAACATGGTCAAATCCCGTAGATTCTTCATGGAACACTCTAATGACAAATTCTCCGAAAGTTGTCGGCAATCTTGCTTGACTTGGGATATCAGAAATATTTCCTGTTATCTCTTTTACATCGGTCATTTTTTCACCTCAATTATAAAACAAAACTCACCTGAATCATGTACTATTTCCTTCAAAACATGTTCTGTCCTTCCTAAGTACATAGGTATGTCATGCAATGTTTCAGGATCGTCGGCTCTCACGCATATAACATCGCCTACTGACAATGATTGGAGGGCTTTTTTTGTTTCATGCAATGGCACTGGACAATAAAAGCCTAACACATCTAATTGATGAGTGATTTGCGTTTGATTAACCGCACCTGACATTACCGTTTCAATACATACAAAAGGTGTTGATATACAAACCATGCGATTGTTAGTAGAATTGATGTAAACCGTATATTCATTTGTGTTGACCTACACGGAGTATTATGACCAAGTCATCAAAGAGAGTAAATAATTCTCAAGATATGTCTTGGAGAGAGGTATTTCAGTTATCCAAATCTTACCTTAAAATACCTCTTGCACTGTTATTTATCGAAGCAATTTATTGGTTTATCACGCAACCATCCAATACACTTGTACCAATTCAAATCAGTGAAGCATGGCTATGGAGCGGGATTACCAATTTAATTTACGGAGAGGGCACAGCAACACTGACAACCAACAATGGATGGATGACACAAGTGAACCTGCACAACGAAAATTTCCCAGGAGTACTAGACACGGTAGCGCTTTACGTTTCAGATGAATGTGCAGGTGTGCATGAAATGCTGTTCATATCAACTTTGATAATCATGACAGATGGTGTTTCTCAGCGAATTAAATTGCGATCCATTGCAGTAATGTGCGGTATTGTTTACATCTTAAATATCGTTAGATTAGTTGCGTTTTATCCTATCGCAGTAGACTCTTGTGCATTGGACCCAAACAATCCTAGTTGCCTGAATCCAGTATGGCAATATCATGAAACAATATACAATTGGGGTTTCTTAGTTGTTTTAGTATTCATGTGGTTGGTTTGGTTCTGGAAAGTTGGTGGCCCTGAGAGAACACTGGAGTCAAAAGATAACAAAGATAAATTCCAATTTGCATTCAGAAAATCTTGGGGAAGAGTACATTTTGCAGTATTGTTGCTTGCCACACTGATGTTAATCTCATCAGCATATTCTGTTACAACAAATGATCAAGCTATGGAGGCAAAAGAAATTCTTGACTTTTGTGCATACTCTAGCATCGCAACAAATCAATGCATGGCTGCACAAAACAATTGGGATAATGCTATTGAAACGGCCTGGTCCTTGGCAACTTTGGGGCTAATTATGGCTGCTGCAGTAACAATAAAAATTAATAAATTAGAAGAGAAAACACTGGAACAAGATAATTTAGAGGCTGAATAATCATACTTCAGCAGACACTTTGGTACCATTTAACTCATATTTTTCTAACGCCTTCAATGCTAGAGATACTTTGGAGGAGTGAATATTTACCACGATAGCGTCTGTCTCAAATTTTATATCCCCAATTGCTAACTCATCACAACGCATTTTCTCAGCAAACCAGTTAGCGATAACTCGACTAGATAAATCGATTTGCTCATCAAGAGTCAGCCTTATTGGTACAAAGCCAAATACATCGGCCGATTCCATGAAATCATCTTTATAAGCGATTGCATCCTTATCGACACCTGTAGGCAAATTTGGCACGCCGATTTGTTCAATATCTAATCCATAGGTGGCGATTATTCTTGACAATTGACCAGTATCATTCTTTGATACTAAACTCCAAGCTTGTCCTTCTCTACCAATCCTCCCAGTTCTTCCAATACGGTGAATGAAACTGTCCATGTCATCGGGAACATCATAGTTCACAACTAATGTGATGCCATCAACATCAATTCCTCTCGCTGCAACATCCGTGGCGATGATAGTTTTTGTGTCACCATTCTTGAATGAATCTAGTATTCTTTCTCGTTGATTTTGGGAAAGGTCACCATGCAAACCACTTACCTGAATTCCTGCTTTGGTTAATTTTTGAACCGATAGATCAACCATTCTCTTAGTATTACAAAACACGATAATTTGATCATCGTCTGTGGTATTTGACAACAATCTTGAAAGAGCCCACAATTTGTTTGCTCTACCCACATTAACGCTATACATCTTGATTGGTGGAATATCGAGTTCCTCCGTGTTAGTTAAAACAAATTCTGGCTCATCCATGAACTCATACGCTGCATCAAGGATTTCTTGAGGAAAAGTAGCAGAGAATAGTAGAGTTTGGGATCTAGCGGTCATTCTCTCGATAACCCAGGTAATATCCGGAAAGAAACCCATGTCCAACATCCTATCTGCTTCATCAAGACAAAAAATAGTTGGAGCTGACATGTCAATATACTCTCGTTTTGTCATATCCATTACTCGGCCTGGTGTTCCAACAATAATGTCCACGCCATCGGTGAGCTGACGTGCTTGCTTTTCCAAATCAGTACCGCCGTAAACGGTAATTATTTTCAAACCATTATCGCCTTGTATACTATTCATCTCTTCCGATACTTGATTTGCTAGTTCTCTAGTTGGGGCCAAAACTAAGGCTTGCAGATTACCTGTTGGACTGCAGGCTTCAATTATAGGGATACTAAACGCACCGGTCTTACCTGAACCTGTTCTTGCTTGACCAATCACATCGTTGCCTTGAAGAGCAGTTGGAATGGTGTCGCGTTGAACAGGGGTTGCTTTTTCCCATCCTAGTTTTTTTAGTCCAGATATAGTAGATGGCTTCAATGACCAGTTGTCAAATCGTTGGTTTGTGAACATTTTTTCACCTCCGCCCAATCGATAAACAGGTCACCGGGCGGCGGCGACCTAAGGTTAAATCAAAAGTTGTCTTGCTCGGCAATTTCCTGTTGAAGAATACCCATCCAATACTTCCGGGCATTTTCTCTGTTCAGGGGCCTGCGAGTTTGACGAACATGCTCTAAGATGTACTGTCTGAACTTCAAAGCCTTAGTTCTGTTAACACCTTTTGGAGTAATTCCATCCCAAAGTCTGTCAAATTGTTCAGCCTTGTCATTGAATTGTGTGTCACTCATAACTACACCTTATGCAGGTTGGCCAACAATGGCCCCTTCTTAACAATGCCGACAGAAACAACCCGCTTCAGTAATCGTCTTCTTCATAGCCCATCATGTCGTCTTGAGACACGCTTCGATATAGATCGGTAACCTTGGTTTTCTTCTTTGGCGTAATCTCTGATTCAGAGGGTTTTTCTGATATGCTATGTTTTGGGGGAATTGGCTCTAGACCTACACTCTTGCCAGCGGCTTCCGCTACCTCACGATCGAGTTTCGGTATCGCAGGCGCCGGTGCCAAGAAACGATTCTTTTGAGCCTCGGAACCTTCTAATGAATCATCGGTAGCATATTGAGTCAGAGATTTAATCAATTTAGCATCTTTTTCAGACTTTAGCAAATCGATTGCAATACCCCTTAAGACATCTTCACCATACAGAATCGGTAGCATTTCAACACATGCACGCCGAACTTCCACATCCTTAGAGGAAGCACCTTTCAGAATCAATTCTCTTGCTCTGCCACTATCTTTGTCCAAAGAACGGATTGCCTTAACTGCGCTAATTCTTACCTGTGAATCGCTATCAGACAGTGCTCTTTCCGAGAATATTGTTGCGATTCTGGTGTCTATCTTTGCAAGTCGTGGCAATGTCTTTGCCGCAGCACGACGAACTCCTGCGTCATCATCATTAAGTGCCCATGAGACTAAGTCCCATCCTATATGACCTGATTTAACTAGAACTCGACCCAATAATTTAGCTCCTTTTAACCTCAAATTAGCGTCAGTTTCCAAGAATAGTTCATCTATATGGTCACAAGCGACCTCAGGCCATGCTTCACACAAAGATTCCAATCCTTTGAAAGCAGATTTACTCCTATTTGCCTCAAAAGATCTCAATTCATTGTGTATGATGATGTCAACCCCTGAAGGGAATACCGGTGCTGAAATAGCAAGTGCTTCGCTAGCAGCCTTTCGTACAGATAAATTATCATCGTCTAACAAAACTGAGAGCCAGTCAAACAGTTCATCTGACTTTTGAGTAGCAACCTCTGGAAGTGCCTTTAGGGCTGATACTCTAATGCTTGGAATATCATCTTCCAACGCCATTAACAAAGCAGCATGGGCCTCAACTGCTCGATGACCCTTGATTCTAGTAAGACCGATTATTCCATCTTCCCTTGTCAATTCATATTTTTTTGAGCGCCATGAAACTTCATATTGTGATATCTCACCATTTGCTAACGGTACGATATCTGAATCTTTTATTGCTAACCATGGACCTTCTTGAGCCTCAATATACTGTTTTTTGGACTTTGATTTACCGACATTGAGTGGTTTACCAGTTCTTGGGTCTCTAGCTATGTATTCTCTAGTCATAACTAGTCCCCAATCAACCCGCGCAAGTAATCGTGAGACATGAATCTGTTGATTATCTAATTTTATCACAACAATTAGATTCAAATGATTCGTTCAGTTGTTCCCAACCATGACGGATGAGGATTCTGAGGATATCCGTCGCGTAATATCACTTTCATTTAGAGGTCAACAAAGTATTTCAGATTTGGACTTGGAAAGAATACTGTCTTTTGATATGGAATGGTTATCTCCTGAAGAGGCTGAGATAGCTGTTAGCAAACTAATCGAAAATGGGTGGTTGATTGGTAACAGGGAAAGCCTAACACCGGCATTTGATGCAAGAAGTATTACAACCCCAATAGGCTGGTATCCACGCCCATCGAGGCTATTACAACCAGTCGAATTTGGGCAAAACGAATCTGCTGAGGAGGAGATTACTTTTGAAAGCAACACCAATGCCACGGTAATCGAGAAAAGGGCTATCGAGCAAACTAGCAAGAATCTCAGTGACCCTAGAGAAAAATTAGCAAATCGTTTGAAAAAGTACATATCAAGACAAACCAAAATTCAAATTGATGAAATTGAGAGAAGATCATTACGCAAACAGAAAGCGCTTACTTATGCTTCAAATTGGCTTTGTTTAGCTTTAATTGCTCGAGAGCAAGGACTTGAAATGGAACAAATTGTGACTTCACTTTCAAGCTAAGTCATCTAATTGTGGCTCAAATTCTTTTTCAACCACTTCTTCTTCCTTACTTCTTGCTGATAATTCCATTAATACTGGGAGTAATACTAACGACAACAACAGCGAGAAAATCACCGTTATCGCAGTAATTAATCCAAAGTCTTGAATGATTGGCATCGGGGAAAACAGCAATACCATGAATCCCATTGAGGTTGTTAGTGCACTCATCAATAAAGCGACACCTGTTGTAGATAGAGAGGCTCTAAGTGCATCCCAGTGATTGTTCCGTCGCTTCAATTCCACTTCGAATCGCCTCCACATATGAATTGAGTAATCTATTCCAATCCCTAATGTCAATGCTGTGACCATGACAGTTAAGACATTCCACTTCAGGCCTATTGCCGCCATTGAACCAACAACCCATAGTGTCGCAATACCGACTGGGAATAGTATTACAATCGCAGGCATTATTCTTCTCGTTAGTGCGAACAAAACTAAGAAAGAAACCGCTAGAGAGATTAATGTTGATTCTACTTGTGAACTTGATAATCCGTCAAGGACAGTTTGCAGCATTGCTAAATCACCAGTAACATACAACCTAGCATTACCCGCTAGATTGTATCTTAGGGTACCAGATTTGTCTTCATCGCCTAGCATATTTTCAAATTCTGTCACAACTTGTTCAGACTCTGCTGAAGTCGCTGCTTCAACTCTTATTTCGTTTCTCAGATTAACGACCTTACCGTCAGCGAGATATACACTCTGTCTTATTCGGTCAGCCCATGTTTCACCAGTAAGTGCATCAGCAACAGAATAATTTGTTGAAAGTGACACAAACGCTGAGGACAAATCACAAGGTAAATCATAATCCTTGACGTAGACGCCACCGTCTTGGAAAACCTCTAAATTATGAGCGTTTCCAAAGTTTGAGTCCCTAAGAATCGCATCTCTTAGTATCACATATGGCCCTTCATAGGACGGTGAAGGGAATGTTTCATCAGTCCCAACCACATCATGGTTTGATTCTAAATCTCCATGTAAACCTCTTAACTCTGTCAACAAATCCTCATCAGCGATAATATGATCATGGCCATCATCTGGTTCAAACAAGACGTAAATTAGTTTCCAGCCTGCGCTGTCATAGTTATCTACCAATTCTTGTCTAACATCCATAATTTCCATTTCATCATCGACAAAATCTGCCAAATCAAAATTTGTCTCTAGAGATGCTGCTCCAAAGATTGATGCTCCAGATAAAAATACCACCACGAGAAATATTCCAACCTGTTGTTTTTGTTGTACTTTAACTAGGTTATTCGTAAGATTTGGCAGGGTAAATGGTTTGGGTTTAGTAGAATCATTATTTGTGTGAATCAATACATGCAATGCACCAACCAATAACGTGGAAGTGATGAAGGCGCAAACCACACCAATTGCCAAAGCTATGCCAAATGTCTTCAACGGGGGCAAAGGAGAGATCATGTTAGCGAGGAAGGCTGAAACAGTTGTTATTACTGCTAAAGTAAGTGGGACTGAAAGTTTGGCACACGCTCTCAACCAGGATTCTGCAGGGTCGGGATATTGCTCTCTAAGTGTACTGTTTGCTCGCTGTAAATGTATCGCATAATCAATTCCTAGACCAAGAACCAAGGGTGCGACGGCGACTTCTAACGCTGAAAATTCAACACCAAACACATTCAACAGTCCATATGTCCATATCAACGCACTTGTTAGTCCAATTAATGGGAATGTTACATCTCGAACCGATCTAAATGTGAAAATTAGTAGAATTATCACCACGAAGAGTGCTAGAACAACTAATAAGGCTACATTATCTAACGTTCTATCGTCTATATCATTTGACAACAAATCTAGTGAAACTACTCCATATTCAAGAGAGGAATCATCAGAGAATTTACCAAATAAATCTCTAAATTCATTTTGTACTGACTTCCTGTCCTCTTCTGACAATTCTGGATCTATCTCAAGAACCCACAGTGTTGATGAGGCAAATGGCGTACTGTCACCATAACCAGTAGACAGGTAATCACAAGTTGGATTAATGTCTAAGTCTTTATTAAGCAAAGCAGAGGATGCATATGTTGCTGCAGAAAGGAATTGATCATCACTTGTAAGCCTACATTCAATATCATCATCGATGATTAAATCTACTAGTTCATTCCAACTTCCAATAGTTTCGAGTTCTGTTTGATTCGCTTCTTCGTCAAGAGCAGTTTGTAAAATACTCGGAGTAGTTGTCCAAACTACAACAGAGTCTCCAGAGTTAGACGAGAGATTGACTAATTGTTGATAGTGTCCTAGCATCAGTTTAATGTTCTCGATCGCCAAAACATTGCTATTGTCATCTGCATTTACCGTTACGAACATTGGACGAGATTCGTTAGGAAAATTTTGGTGGATACGGTCATGTGCATCACTAGCTTCAGATTCGGGAGTAAAAGCATCGAGGTCAGTGTTAAATGTTGGAGGATTATAAATCAAATTGACTAGCAGTGCTCCAGTAATTAGCATAGTTACTATAACAATCGCAAGTGAAAATTTACGGAATTTTTGTGAAAATCCCGCCATGGACTCCTCGAGATTTGCAGTGTCCATATCCCTTCCACAGAGATTAGGTAAAAAAGCAAGGCGGTTCTAAGATAATATAATCGCTGAAATCTTCTAGAATTCTTGACACAAGGTTCAAAACGATTTGGTATTTCGGAGGTCTGTTCGTCATGCCAGTGAAAGTGCTAATTAAAGAAAAAAATGAACTCCGATTGAGAATTATTGGAGAAAGCCATACAAGCCTACAGATGCTTCGTGAAAGGTTAAACAACAGCGCTGACATAGAGTATGCCAACTACTTTCCAGGCCATCCTGAACTTGATGACCCTGAGTTTTACATTAGAACCTCTGGAAAGAAATCTGCTGACAAAGTCCTCAATGATTTGGTTGGCTCTATCTCAAAAGAATTCTCTGATATCAGTCTTTGAAGGCGATTCAAATGACCAATTTAGACCCTGTGGCTACAGCCATAGGACTCGAAGGTTATGCTACTGAGTCCAGTGGAATAGGTGGTGTTCTAAAGGCAAGAGTTACCGACTTTAGGGTTGATGAAATTTCAACCACTGTAAGTCTCGATCCAAGAGGCCGTTTCACTGTTGCAAGGATCACGCTGACTAACTGGGAGACAAACAAATTCTGTAATAACCTCGCCAAAAGATTAGGAATATCAAGAAACAGAATTTTCTTTGCAGGAACTAAGGACAAGAGGGCTGTTACTCAGCAAATTTTCGTTATTGATGCAACACAACATAAGGTTGCGGAACTAGAAATTCCTGATGTAGAAATAGAAATTCTCGGCCGTACACACCAAAAAATTGGCTTTGGAAATCACCGAGGTAACCGATTCACAATCATCGTACGAGGGTGTTGTCATTCCGATGGAACTCCAATGACTGAAAATGAAGCGTTAAGCGAAGCTGAGAGTATCAGGCACAAATTACAGTTATCTCTGGGCGAAGGAGTATTCCCTAACTGGATTGGACCACAGAGGTTTGGTTCCGGTAGACCAGTTACTGCTGAAGTTGGAAAGCATGTTTTAGCAGGAAATTTTCAACAAGCAGTACTGACCTACCTTTCCATGGAAGGTTATGAAGAAAATGAAGAAGTTGCCGCATTTCGTAAGCACATCAGAGATAATGGTCCAACTAAAGGGGCTCTAGATTTGGCCCCAAAGTGGCTCGGATTTGAGTCCAGAATGTTGGAACATTTGATTAACAATCCAGACGATTACTTGGGCGCATTCAAGAAATTGCCAAATAACCTTCAATTAATGACAATCCACGCAGCACAATCTATTATTTTTAATAAATCACTGAACCGTAGACTATCCTCCGGATTGCCTATTTCAACACCCGTAGAAGGTGATTTAGTTGGGCGAATTGATGAAAAGGGACAGTTAAATGTAAACAGTTGCGTTACTGTTGAACATAGAACATTACCAAGAATATCAAGAAATTGTCAACTAGGTCGACTTGTAAGTACGGGTCCTCTGCCCGGCAATGAGATCTTTGTCGCTGACGGTGAAGCGAAAGAGATTGAACTTGCGGCAATCAAAGAATGTGGTCTAGAAAATGTAGACTGGTTGGTTGAAGAGATTCCACGATTGTCATCTAAGGGCACCCGTAGAGCGTTAATTACTACGTTCAATGATTTATTCATTGATTCTGTACCAATTGCATTAGATGAATCTCTTGGAGAAAAATGGAATAAAGGACCGTCTGAAAATAGCCGATGGAATCCGGAAGGTGCTTGCCTAAGATTTAGGTTTTCACTATCATCGGGAAGCTATGCCACAACACTCCTGAGGGAGTTTATGCAGTGTCCGTTAAACCAGTTGTAATCAAAGTAGTCCCATGGACAAAACTTCGATTTCGCCGACGCCTTCTTTAGCAGACATCAAAGACTCGAATTCGTCTGTCAATCCAGGGCCGTCATTCATAACTACGTGAACTTGAACGAATTTAAGACCAAATGCGAGTGGCTTCACCTCTACGGATTGAACATCATAAACATCATTTGCCAATCCTCTTACATAATCTGCGATCTCATCGGTGTTAATATCTTCTACATCTGCATCAGGATTTAATTTGTAAGTCATTGCTACCATACCCATAATATCACCTCAGGGACCTTGATAACCACATTCTGAGCAGTTGTAAATAACACCTTGATTTCTACATCTAGGACTTCTACCGATGGATACTGTGCCGCACCCTGGACAAGGAAATGATGTTGATCCTTCCTCAACCAGTGGTACTCCAGATGCTGTACAATTTGTTGCTCTCTCACTCATAACTAGGCCTCAGGAACAACCTGCCCACGACCTTCCCTTCTTTATGGTTGCGTGAGAATATACAACTACCATTTGTTTCGAAATCATCTACTATCTGTCGATTATCCGTAATTTACCGTTGACTCCAGTGCTTACAATCAATTCGCCGTCTCGCATTTGGCACCATCCTGATTCAAATCTAACCACATCTCCAATCCTAATATTATCAATTTGTTCATTCCACAGAACTATTCCCACTAGACCACTTTCGTCTCTACCACATGCAGCAGCGACTGGGCCAGTGTAAGTCTCAGAGTATATCAATCGCCTTGGATATATTCTAAGGATTAGCAAATCGAGTTTTTTTATTGGGCGATTTGCCTTTAAATCTTTGACCAATAGCCTATTTTTTTTGTTGGTGAATTTTCGCTTACCGATTCTATTACTAGTTTTCATAATTTTACGAATCAACATTAATGTTGATAAATGTAAACTATTTTCTTCTCCTTACTTTGAAAGATGTGAAGACTTTTGGCTCTTCTAACTCGTCATCTGGATTGAGCTTTTTATCCAACAGAGACTCATAAGTCTCACGAATACTAACCTCTCGATTTACCCAAGGCATATGATTTCGGCAAACCAAGTATACCTCGGAGGAGGAGTTTCGTGAAGCCATTGGCGAGAATCTCTTGACTTCTGAAAAATAAGGCTTTACTGCGGCGATCAACTCCTCAATACCTACTCCTTGGAAGATTTTAGTCGTAAATGATCCACCTTTGCATAACAAATCTAGTGAGAAATCTAAAACTTCGGCGACTAATGTCATCGCTACTGCTTGGTCAATATCCCAATTACCAGTTATGTCTGGAGAAATATCAGAAACAATAGTATTGATTATTCGATTATCTAATTCGCTTAGAATCCTATCTTGTGTCGATGGTTCAGTGATATCCCCCACTAACAAAATAGCCCCATCGACAGGCTGACATGGTTCAAGATCAACACCAATGACAACACCCTCTTCACCAACTAATTCCACTGCGACCTGTGACCAGCCACCAGGATGGCACCCCACATCTAAGACTACGTCGCCTTCTCTGACTAATTTGAATTTGTCTTGGATTTGTAATAATTTAAATGCTGAGCGAGCGCGGTAGCCACTCGACTTGGCCTGACGACGCCATGAATCTCGTTTGTGGTTTTCAATCCAATGGTCTGCCACTACACTCCCCCAATTCAATCCTTGCGCCTCTCACAAATGAAGTTAGCCTAACTGATGGAACATATAATGAAAGAGGTGGAGTGTTTCGCATTATCATGGCGAATAGTGTTGTCTACCAAGGTATTCGACAATGTATTGCTATTATGTTGCTCATCTGCTTTACCATACAATCCTTTGCAACAATTAGTCAAGCGGAGGTAAAAAGTTTCAATGAAAACTGGAGTGAAGATGTTACATTAAATGGTGGACGAACACTCCTAGTCGAGGAGTTAAGTGCAACTTGGTGTAAAAGTTGTGCTGAAATAGACCCTTACTTACAACAAGTAGCTGATGCTCACGGTTCAAGAATTTCCATAGTCACTTACCATCCAACTGATGGTGAAGATGCATTTCAACCAGCAGCAGCAAACCACCGAATAGAGCGTATGAAATTAGTTAATCCTGAAATAGGGGCAACTCCAAGTTTTGTGGTCGAAAGTGGAGAACTAAGGATAGGCCCCGATTCATGGCCAGATGTGCAAAATGATATTCTTAAAGCGGAAACTAATAGACAAGAGGTAAGTGATTTATCATTTACTATCAGCCAAGAAGGTGGAAATTATTCAGCAACCATCTCGAGTAGTAAATTAAAGAATGTCACCTATGAAACCCAACTTACATTTTTGTTGATGGCCCATGAATTAGAGATGCCAAAGGGTTTTTTCAATCCAGGTGAAAATCATCGAGATCGAGTTGTTATCGCTACATCATCTTGTAATGTTGCAACAAATTCTTTCGACAACATAGGATTCTTGAACGCTTCAACAACCGATTGTATAAATGATTTCACTGTCAAATTTCCAATCGATGGTAAATTCAGCCTCGTGTTGATTCACGAATCTACCAATGAGGTAATACAATCTAGTCCAAATTTTGCATCTACACTTGGGGTAGTAGAATTTGCCTACCGTGACATAGAGATAAATAACGAAACAAATCTCATGCCAGTAGTATTTTTATCTACCATCACAATTGGTTTCTTATGGGTACTAATTGGACGGAAAAGTAATTGAATAATCCTAATTAGGAGAAATAATTACTGGATTATGGTAATTTTTCTGCACATATAGGGAAATAATTGATAACCTATCACGACAATGTAATACCATGGAGGAATCATGGGACGACGTTACCTGGGAAAAGGATGTGCAGTTGAAGGAATGGTATGTGGAGTATATCGCTATTGTGAACGATCAAAGATATCATCACATGTCCATACTATATGGAGAAGATATGCAAGATGTCCAAAGAAGTTTACTTCATGAGGTTAGGCGCACATACAGTTCTACTGATAGAATAGATATCACTGTAGTCAAGATGAAAGAAACTGAGACACACACAGATGTTGCTCAATTTGATGGGATATACGTCCCTTAAGAGCTAGCTTGGAAGATTATTACAATTTCTTCTCCATCCACCAACAGATAATCATCGAATTCAGTGTTAGTAACTCCATCTACTGTCATAATTAATTCGTGAGTATTGCTGACCCTGTAATCAAAAATGCCAGTCTCATTGAAATGTACGCCCCATATGTCAAAGAAAACCCCGAGTGGCATATCGACGTTAGCTTCTGTTTCGATGTGTAATCTTCCTGTAGCATCGTGAGTGTGAACAGTATGCATATTGCCGCCCTGCTCGTTACAAACTTCCGTGTTTAT
>MDTG01246606.1_pt1 | contig 21753 bp, 9 predicted proteins | sample 811421 | NCBI WGS metagenome assembly MDTG01 (sample SAMN05326645, study PRJNA326480) | marine metagenome | isolation source: seawater | place: Pacific Ocean: South East | collected 2011 | reverse complement strand
GCGATACATTGAGATTAATTTCTTGTGCCATAATTGTCTTGTATTACCTTAGAATTGCAAAATAACCTTAATATCTTCTCGCTGGTTAGCAGATCTTGTAATAGAAGGTCTGTTATCAACGTAGAGCACTGTACCAGTGTATTTTTCTACCTCAGGGTTAGCAACACCTTTAATAAAGGTCTGTCCCAAATAATATGTTCTATTATTTATTACAGTACTTATACCAGGATTTGCAGCTGATCCAAATCCTGAATCTATGTATAAGTCTTTTGTACCACCTGTAATTTTAAGTTCTCCACCAGATATTGGTTCCCCAGTAAATTGATTAAGATTAAAACCATATGTAGGAGATGCTTTTTGAGTACCATCAGTATTAAATCCAACTAAAGATCTATCCTGCCAATATCTAAGAACACCTGTAGTTTTATCATACGATACAACTCTTCCAACAGCAGTTTGTCCCGTTCCAACTTGTTGTGTAACGTAACTGTTATTTGCAAACGTTGTTGTCTTGTAATCATCATCATTGGGTGATAAACCCTTCAATACCAATCCTTGAAGAGCACTTGCCCTATCGTCAGTAATGATAGAAGTTGATTCAAATGCTTGTGGATTTTCAACAATTCCAATTCTAGCAACCTTTGTTCCTGTAACAAAGTCTGGGTTTGAATCATCATTCTCAATTCTTGAGAATATCAAAACATTGGATGCACCCAATTCTTTGTAGATATCATAACCATGTCCACCTTGAGGTGGGATTATAACATTGAATATTGGAGTTGTACTACCAACAGGAACGTTACCTCCAACCAAATCAACTGATCCATAAGTATAATCACTACCACCATTTGAGATAGTAATTGATTCTACTTTAGAGTCGTTGTTAATAACAATAGTACATTCTGCACCAGTTCCATCACCTTTAATTGGAACTCTTGTATATGTTGTGTTAGCAGGACCAACTAAGAATCCTCTATTAGCAATAGTAGCAACTTTTATTTGACCACTAGTTTTTGCATTATTCCTTATAGGTGTAAAATCAGAATTAGTCTCCCAATCTACAGGAAGAGGAATAAAGTTAAGAGAGTCAAACTTAATAATATCACTAGGACTAGTAGTGTAAAGATACTTCCAAACATACCCATCACCAGAAGTACCAGCAACACGAGGTTCTAAATCAGTGAATTTTGGTTCATCCAAAGATGGTTTACCATTTGGGTTTTCTGGATCTATACCATTATTTAAACAGACGTATACTCGAAATTCGCTGTTTACGATATAAAAGTTAGATGAATATAAACTGGTTTTATTTGATGAATCTGATAAATTATTTCTATTAACATCATGCCTATACATGTCGTAAATGGTTGCTGATGCCCAAGACAATTTACGAACAACAGGTCTAATGTCATCCGCAGAGATCTTTTTCATTGCGATCATTGTATCCCAATAAAAATGCTCATCATCGAAACAATCTCTCGGAGCAGGAGGACTTGTATCCCAATCCGTTTTATTCTCCGTAGCATTAGGGAGACCAATAAAGGTATAAAATGAATCTGTTGAGGAACGAATTCTGTCTATAAAAGACCTTGCATTCTTAATTCTCAACTGATCAGTTATAATCGCAGCCATTTTCGAGTAAAGGTTTTGCTATGTTTTATTTATTATGTAATATAACCGTCATATTTAAGTGGATTTCTCCGCTTAATCACAGGGTTACTTCCAATACCAGATTGACTGGTTCCATTAACCGCTTCAAATGCCTGTTTATTAGACATTCTAACGGTGAAGTTCACTTTACCCCAAGTGTAACTTCCATAGAATGATGTAGTTCCAAATCCAACAACATTATCAAAACTAGAAATCTTAGCAATAACTGTTGTAACTGTTGTTGCTATACCAACCGAAGCACCACTTATCTCTGATGGGATGAACCTAGTAGTATGAGAGTAATCTGCAACTTCATAAGTTGCATCCATACATGTAGTTCCTATACCTAGAACAGAATTATCTCCTCTTAATGTAGTAACCGTACCATTTACACCTGATCCTATAATATTAAATAAGTATCCAGTTTGAATTCCACTTTGTACTAAAGAGAATCCAGACTTTAATTTAGAATTCTGAGGTATATATAAATCGAAGGTTATACCAGTTGATGCAACACCTGCAATAGAAGTCGTACCAACACCAACAATTATTCCATAATCACCTTCATAAGTTGCCTTAGGTGACTCTTCAATTTTTCTTGAAGGAGGAGCAATCATAACTTCAGGACCACTAATAGCACCAACAGTAAATTGCATATCTTGTGATAATGCCCATCTTCTATTTGTAGTACCTAATCCAACATTATCATAGGTATCAACATACAATACATCACCAGGTTGGTAACCTGTTCCACCTTCAACGACTGCAACTGAACCAATCTGATAGTTAACAGTATTAATTTCAATATTAGCAGTAGCACCTCTACCCATTCCAGTCTTAGATTTTAACTTAGCATTTTCAAATGTATTGGTTCCATTCTCTAAGAATGGGAATCCTATACCTTGCTGATTAATTGCTAATGATGTTAAAGGACCATAAAGGTAACCAGTTCCACCACTACCAACAGTAATTGCAGTAACTATTCCTGCAGTTATAGAAGCAGTTGCAGTAGCACCGTTAGTACTTAATACTTCATTAAATGGTTTTTGAATTGATACTGTTGGTGCTGCAGTATAACCAATACCACCACTAGTAATATTAACAGATTGAACTGCACCACTACCGATAATTGTAGTTGCTCTAGCATCAATAGATTCTTCTTGTGATAAGATTTGTACCTTTTCACTATCCAATACCAACATTGCTTCCTTAGGATCATCAAATAGAGATCTTACAGACCAAACAAATGCAGATGTTGAATTTACACCAATATTTTCAAGTATATTTGACTGTGGATTAATAATTGGTTCATAGTAAACTCTGTCCTTAGATATAAATTTATTGTCAATAATCTTATCAATACTTTGCTTAGACCAAGAAATTGGTCTTGCTAATAATTCATCTGGTGTAACACCTTGACCTGCATAGTTATTTGTTATAATAGTATCTGCAGACTTAACATCCATTACAAGACGTTCTTCTTGACTAAAGGTTACATCTATGTCGCTATAGAGTTGTACATCATCACCAACTTTAACAGTTGGAAGAACATCAACAGTCTTAACGTCAATAGATTGAGTACCAGTGTACATCAATAGTTTACATTTATCTCCTGTAGTAGTGAATCCAGCAACACCACCCTTAGGTGCTTCAGTGAATCTAAGAGTACTACCTCCAGTAAAGGTATAACCTTCTCCAGGTGTTTGTAAAACATCATTAACAAATACAAGTAAATTAGATTGTAAATTAATACCAGCATTTGCTCTTGCAAAGAATGAGATTCTGTCACCATTAAGTGCTAATGGGAATAACCTTCTATCACCATTAAAGAATGCAGTAATATCATCTAGAACTAAGAAGTCACCAACATTCCAACCAGAGAACTTAGATGCATAAGTTTCATCAACAGTTAACTGGAATTCCTTATAAGATCCAATTCCAACAAACTGATGTGCATATCTCTTACCAACAGGAGCCATACCAACATTCATTCTGATTGTTGTTGGAGTTGTAGAAGCAATACCAACACCACCATAAATTGGGTCAGTTTTTCTTGGATATGGATTTATAGAACCATAATCATCACTAGAACAACTAAAGAGTATTGATTCATTAGCAAGTCTAACAATATCTCCAGTATGTAAACTATGTTGTCCTACAGTTAATGTCATCCATCCAGTGAATCCATCATAAGTTGCATTTTCAACTTTAAATCTCTTTTCTGAAGGTGCTTTACCAATATTCAATGTGATTGTATTTTCAGTTGTTGATCCAACAGAAACTGCATTTTTATACATTGGATCACTGGTAGTAATACCCGACTTACCAACATTAATTGTAATAGTTGTTAAAGTAGTTCCAGCAATACCTATAGTTGCATTATGTGCAAAATCAGTTGTTCTAGGATAAGCATGCTCTGTACGATGATCATCCAACTCACAAGTAAATGTAATACCACCTGTTGCAATTCCAACAGTATTAGAACCTGCTGTTAAATTATGCTCTGGGAATGATAATATTAAATTACCAGTATTACCATCATAATCTGCAGCAGTTGGTGTAAGTGCTGTTCCTACATTAGGTAGAATAGATCCAGCAGTAGTTCTTACAAATCTATGCTTATTCTTATTTGAACGTGGATAAGTATGTTCGGTTGCATAATCGTCCATCTCACACTTAAATGTAAGAGCATCCTCAGTTAAACGAATAGACTCACCTGCCTTCTTAAGACCATTTGAAGTTGCGGATGCAAATGTATGTGGATAGTTACCACCTGATCTTACTGCATTTGTTGCACTGCTAAGACCAGCAATAAATCTATGATCAGAATCAGTACCAATACCAACAAATAAAGTAATAGAAGTATCACCTACACCAGTAATAGGAGTACCAATACCAGCAATAGGATCAGTACCTGCACGAGGATATTGATGAGCAGTTGCGTAATTATCTTGAGAACACTGGAAGTTAATACTATTGTTTGCAATTAAAATAGGTTCTCCTATCTTGAGATCATGTTCACCAATTGCAAGAGTCATATATCCAGTAGATGAATTATATTCAGCACCTACAGGAGTATAGTAAACAGTAGCAGATGCACCAACTAATACTTCAATATTATCAGTAGCAACACCAACAATAGGTAACCACTTACCACTGCTAGGATCTGTTGCTCTTGGATATGACTTAGCAGCAGCATTAGGATCTAAAGTGCATGTAAAGTTTATTGAATTATCATCAAACTTAACTCTATCACCAACATTAAGTGCATTGAGTGTTGTAATACCAGATAATGTTAATGTCATACCACCAGTACCAGCATTATACAATGCATGGGTCACTGTATAGTCCTCAGAACCATTCAATCCATGACTAGGGATCGTAAGTACCATTTCACCAGTTTCAGGGTTATATGTAGCGTTATCAACAGAATAACCAACAGTAGTAGATGCACCAACATTAACCGTGATTGTATTTGTATCTTTTGCAGTAATTGCAGTTACACCATAACCAAGAACAGGATCACCAGGTCTTGGATAAGAATGAAGAGTTGCATCATCATCCATTAAACATTTAAATGTAATTGCACCTGTGGTAAATCCAACAGTTTGACTGGTTGTATATGGATGACCTGCAATGGTTAAAACCATATCACCCGTTGTTGGGTTGTAAGTTGCATCGGTAGGTGTAAAGTTTCCAACACCTGTTACTGATACTCCATTAGTAAGAGAACTTACCCATGTATGATCATATCCACCACCACTTATAACAGCACTACTTGCAGCACCAACAAATGTATGTGTATAACGACCACCAGAGACTACTGGTTTAACTGAGTTTGTTGTCTTAGTAGCAAACGTTGGAATACCAACAGTACCACCAATAGCAACAGTTAGAATATCATCTGTTCCGTAATTATATCCAAAATCTGTAATCTCAAAATCTGCTACACCACTTACATTACTAACTCGAATGTCAGCAGTAGCACCTGTTCCAAATCCTACTTTAGAATCATCAGAATAAAGTAGAGGAATGTTTTCATATCCAAGAGGTGAATCAAATCTAACTTTTATATCTTGAGTAACTTCACCCGCTCTCTTATAGAAATGTGGATAAGGAGATGCACCAGAATCACACTCAAATGTATACTCATCAATAATATTAGTTACTGCAGTTCCATCAAAAGCAACATCCTGACCTGTTGGAGAATTATTATTTGCTCTAGGTGCAAGGATAATTTCTTCAACATATCCACCAGATTTATAGTATGTTGGGACATTAGCAACACCAACATTAATTTCAAACTCAGTATTTGAATTAATTCGTGATACTGTAGTTCCAGCATAAGTTGGATCACCTGCTCTTGGATAACGATGCTTAGTAGCATTACTATCTTGAGAACATGTGAACACTAAAGATCCAGTAGCAACTTTAACGGTAGTTCCCTTATTAAGACTATGTGTACCTATACCCAATACTAGATTACCAGATGCAGGATCATATGTTGCACTGGATACACCATAAGGAATAATAGTTGATATACCAACATCAACAGTAATTGTATCGGCAGTTGTTGATGCAACACCAATATCTTTTGTATAAATTGGGTCAGTTGAACGAGGATAGGAATGCTCACTACCATGACCATCCATATCACATGATAGTTTAATAGATTCTGTTGCAATTCCAATCATGCTTTGAGCATGTAAAATACCATTAGAAGTTGCAGAGACAAAACTATGAATTCCAGTATTTGTAGATGGAATAGTCTCTAATACATTAACTTCAAAATTATTTGAACCAACATTAGATACCTTTAACCAATTAGTTCCTGCAGGATCTGCTGATCTTGGATACTTATGATCTGTAGCGTAACTATCTAACTCACATTTAAATGTAAATGACTCATCTATAAACTTAATATAATCACCATTAGCAATACTATGTCCAGGAACAGTAACTGTCATAATACCAACAGATCCATCATAAGTCGCTGCTGTTGCAGTTGTTGTTGCTGCACCAGATAAATTATGACCTGGAATTGTCAATACTAGAGATCCATTAGAAGCAGTGTATTGTGCATTAGTTGGAGTATATCTGGTATTTGTTCCAGCAACACTAACTGAATTATTATCTGCACCAACAAATAGATGATTATAAACACCACCAGTATGAAGAACAGATCTACTAATTCCACCAGTTGTAGCAGATACAAAAGTATGAACACCAACGTTTGTAGATGGAACAGTATCTAAAACTTGAACATCAAAAGTATTTGTAGTGATATTAGTTGCTGCAATCCACTTATTAATAATTGGATCAGTTGCTCTTGGATAAGCATGATTTGAACCATGACTATCTTGAGCACATGTAAATGTTAATGCACTTTGAGCAATTCCAACAAAATCACCATTTCTAAATGGATGATTATCAATAGTAAGTGTCATTACACCTGTAACAGGGTTGTATGCCACTGCAGTAGGTGTAAAGGTATCTGTACCATCAAATGTATGGGTAAACTGATGCTTAGGACCAGAAGGACCAACATTCAATGTAATATTACCAGTATTGTGTGTCAAACCATTAGCAGTTGCAGATACGAACGTATGAGCATCGGTATTGCTAGAAGGAATTGAATCTAATACCTGAATCTTAAATGTATTGACAGTTGTGTTTGCAATTCCAACCCATCTATTATAAAGAGGATCTGATTTTCTAGGATAAGAATGTGTTGTTAAATTATTATCTTTATCACATGTAAATGTTAAGGATTTCTCAGCAAGTTTAATCTTATCACCATTATGGAATCCATGAGCATTACTTGTAAGAGTCATAACACCCGTTGTTGGGTTATATGCAACATTACTTACTGTATGCTCAGTTCCATCTGCAATAATTGCAACGGAAGTGTCTGTAATAGTGTCTCTATTACGTGGATAAGTATGAACTTCAGTACTCATACCACAAGTCATTCCTAATCCAGTTAATGCAATCTCAGCACCCACTTTCATCCTATGACCTAGTAGTACACTACCACCACTTACATAAGTTGATGGAATAGTAGATATTCCTGCATTAAAGACCAATGTATTTGCATTTGGAGCAGATATCAACTGGAAGGTATCACCAGTTGGAGAGTTCTGAGCATCTCCTGGGAAGATATCAGTTGTAATACCAGTTTGAACTACACCACCAGCATTCCATGTATGTCTAATACTTGATACACCAACATTAGCAGTAAATGATGTTGCTGCTACCCCAATTGTTTTGAATGAATATCCTTGTGATCCATCTGGGAATATGGATGTAGTAAGACCAGCATTAACTGTACCACCAGACACATATGTGTGTGCCAGAGTTGAAATACCAGCATTAAAAGTAAAGTTATTTGATGCAGGTTGTGAGAGTACTGTAAATGTATATCCCTGAGATCCATCTGGATATACTGAGTTACCAAATGCACAGTTAAGACCAATGTTATCCAATCTAACTTCACTACCTACCCCAATAACACCACTAATGGATGTTGCTGTGGTTACAGTACATAAACCAGTAATATTATCATACGTAAAGTTATTAATACCAAATTGTTGTCCATATCCTTCAGCACCACCAACAGGACATGTAAAGTTTAACTCTCTTAATTTAACATCGTCAGTAGCAGTTAAACCATGATTACCAACAGTAAAGATTGTAGCAATACCTGTTGTATGATCATATTGAGCACTATGTACTGCAAATGTTTGACCATATCCAACACAGGTCATTGCAATACCTGCTAAAGCAAATGTTCTACCAATAGCAGTCTGTTTAACAAGTCCGTGAGGAGTTGCAGTAGTAATAGTTCCAATACCAGTAGTATTTGTATAAACAAAGTTAGTAACATTAACAGAACTAATTCCTGTTGTTACAGTCATAATACCAGTGGTATTATTATAAGTTGCGTTAATAATACTAAGTGGTGGATAGTAATCACAAGTAAATGCTGCACCAACAATAGTAATCTCTTCACCAAGACCTAATCCATGCTTCTGGGTTGTCTGTACAGTGGTTATTCCAGTAATTGAACTATATCCAACATTAATAATATTTCTTGGTTTGTAGAACCTTGCAACCTTGTCAACAACTACATCTGTAACATGTCCACCATTTACAGTTGCATTACCAACATAAGTGTAACTTGCTATTCCTACACTTCTAGTCTGAATAGCAACACCAACTGTTTGCAATCCAGATCTATATCCAGATCCAGTAAGACCTATAGCAACCGCAGTAATAGTACCAGCACTTGATACAACAGCAGTACCACCTGCAGCAACTAATGGTTGGAATCCATATCCATCAGTTGATCCAACACTAACAATAATTCCACCTCTTGGAATATTATTAACATTAATGTCATTATTCTCACTATAATCACTTACTCCACCATTAAATCCTAATAGAGTTTGTGTATTACTATTAGTTTTTTCAATTTTATAATCACCAGGAATAGTAGTAACTTGGTTACCTAATCTTTGTGGACCTTGGAATATATCATCTATCAAAACAATGGCATTTCCTGCATCAAGTGTAGTAATGTCATTACCATCGCTCTGTAATATAAAGGAAGTTGTTATTCCATTAAACTTACTCGATAAGTCATCAAATACCACATTTTCATTATATGCTTTTACAAAACTAGTTGTAAATGCTTCATTAATTGAAGATCTTAAGAATACCCTACCACTAAATCTACTGCTAGTTGTAAGTCCTGTATAATCAATATTATTGCTGCTAGTAGCAGTTGTTCCAAGTCCAACTGGAATATCACCCCACATTCCTTCAGAGAAGTGAATATCGTTATTAACAATATTGTAATTACCAGTATATTTTGTAATAGTTGAGAATGCAGAATGAGATGCATCTGTAGTACCCATCCATCCTCTTCTAATGGTCAATAAGTTGTTTGGTTTGTCAACACCAGCAACAAGCATTATTTCATCTTCTACCTTGACTAAATCGCCACTGAAGATTGATGTAATACCAGTTACACCTATTTGTGTAGAACCAACACCAACAGTTGCAGAACCAGTAGCAAGGGTATTTGCTGTGGATACAATTGGAGACTGTATTGTTCCATTAACAGTTACTAATAATCTATTATTTGGAGACTTTCCTCTAAACTTATGAGTGTTACCAATACCAACAGAATTAAATCCAACAACTACAGGGTTAAATCTAAGAGAATCTGTTGCAGATGCAGCAACCTGTATTCTTTGATTATCTAATTTAATAACATGGAATGATCCAGGCAATTTAGTAGTAGTTCCAATACCAGGACCAAAGTCAGTAGCAACAATGTCAATTGCATTTGCAAAGTCATTATTGGGTGGAATATAATCAATTTCTTCACCTGATACAAAGTAATGATTGCCAAGATTAACTGATTCCTCACTTAAATCAACAATAGTATCATCGCTACCATTAAATGTCTGTTCAAAAATTGGAGCCCCATCACAGAATAATTCAAAGTCTCTCCTATTACCATCAAAATCTACACTAAAATCATCAATAGCTAGAACTCTATTACCAATAAATTCTTGATATTTTGCTAAGAATGGTAAACCAAACAGAATCTCATTAGAGACTAATTTATTACTTACTGTAATTGCCTTTTCCCTAGCAGTATCAAAATCCTGTACACTATTAAGGTCAACAATACTTGTTAAGTCAGAGACTGCAATAAAAGCATTAAGATCTTGTCCTGTACCCATTCCAACTATTGATGGGTCATAAGAATCTGCGATTAACTCAGCAAATTTTTTATATCCAGAGGTATGATTTAAATTGCTTACTAAGTGATCCCATTTTTCAAGAGATATTGGAGATCTTACAGAATAGGAGAAGTACTGATAATACTCATTATCATGCATTCTTTGGAAGAATTGATTTAGTTTACCAGTATCTTTTTTCCAACCTTTTTTAGTTATGCTATTAGAACTAATTTTATATTCACCCCTAATACCATCAACAGATGAGATTAAACCTTGGTTTTGTGAAGATTGACCAATAATAACATCACCTTTATTAAATTGATCTTTAGATCTAACCTTTAAGAACTCATTCTTCGCATCGTATTCTTGAACTACTCCAGTATTGTTATCTTGAGCAGTAATAAACTCACCTTTTTTAAATGAATCTTTTTCAAGGAATACTTCAAATATTGGGAAGTATATTTCTGGTGTTACAGTTCCAAAAGAATCAAAACTATCAAATTGACCAGGATCTTCTCCAGGTAGTAAATCATTTTTAATATTATAGGTAATTGTTGGAAAATCACCGCCTATATTCGCATCTACATCAGTTAAAGTGAATAGTTTATACTCATAAGCAGAAGAGTTAAATCCTCTACCAGGAAATGCTGTTTGAGTATTAGTATTTTCAACAATTATTCGTTTACCAATCTGATATGGATAATCTTCTACACTAGTGAATGTTACTGCAAATGAAACTACAACATCACCACTATTACTATCAAATACTATGTTATCAATTCTTGTACCATTTGGATTATTAACTGGCATTAAAACTGGAGTAACATTATATAAACCAGTTGTATTTCTAACAATTTCTACTTCAGTATCACCAACATCATATCTTAAAAATGCTTCAGTATTAACACGACCAGTAAATCCATCAACAACGACTATATCAGGTGCTAAGAAGTAATTAGTTCCAGGATCTTTAACTCTAATAAGACTAAACTTAGATAAAGGTTCGATCTTATATGTTGCAGGTAAAGCAGCAGCAGGTCTTAATGTATTATCTGCAGGATAATCAAATCCAATATCAGTTAAAACAACTTCTGATAATTGTCCAATACTAGTACTTCTAGGAAGGAATAATGCCCCAGTTCCAGCAACACTAACAACCTTATCAAGATATGGTAAACTCTTATAACCAAATCCTTTAGAATCTAATGATATATCACCAACAGGACCACGAGCAAATGTTGAAGTAGTATTATATTTGATTATTGCCTCACCAAGACGAGCATCATATGAACTTACTTCTGGTGTGTCTATTATAGTGTAATCAAAGGTATTAGTAGTTACTCCACTAATCCTTACATTAGAATCAAACTTACTACCAACAATAGTTAATCTATTTGGATTAAGAACATTAAAATCATCACTAAACGCTTCTACTTTAGATGAAGATGCACCAGCATTTCTAAGAGGTTTTACATTATAATAAAGACTTGCTGGTGTTTTTTCATCAATAATTAAACTCAATTTAGCATTTTGTTGTCCAATAATACCTTCCTTAGTAACTTGGAAGTCTAATACAATACTAGAAATTCCTACATTCTCATCTACAGTAAAGAATGGATCTGTACATGATTTATCAGTATAAACATCAAATTCAAAAGCAGGGAATCCACTATTTGCTAAAGAACTATCTGACAAATCAAATATAACAGTATTATTTCTAAATGCTTGAATTTCTGGATTAATTGGACTTAATCTACCAGCTTCTGGAGTGACTATATCAATAATTGAAATATCTTTATCAGAACTTAATTCGTCATAAAATAGATCTGATAATTTAATGGTATTTTCATCAATAACAATAATATAATAAATCGCAGAATCATCTAATCCACCAGCAGGGTTAGATGAATTATGAATAACCTTCTCACCCATTCTAAATCCATGATTTTGAATATAAAGTGAATTATTTGCAACATTAACATCAGTAGATGCAAATGAGACAGGATTTATAAGCAATCTTCTATTACCATCATCATACTTAACAATAAATGTTGTTTGGATTCCAGATAAAACCTTAAGATCAATAATATCACCATCAATTAAACCATGTGTCGAAGCAGTAGCAACGGTTGCTGTTTTCTTAATAATATCACCAGTAATTATTTCATTGTAAGTAGTTTTAAAACTATGCTCAGTTCCAGATCCAAAACTATCAATATCTAAAACACCAACATCATCCGTACCAACACCAACAAAGGTTCCAGTACTACCAATACCAATTTTATTAGTTGATATACCAACAAATTCATCATTATAAACAGCAGCATATAATTCTGTATTATCAGTTAACCAATAATTTGTAGAACCAACACTAACTGCTGGACCACTACTACCAGCACCAACATTATAGATTATTTTCTCACCAGTTAGTAAACCATGTCCTGGAATATAAAATGCATTTGGGACAGGAGTAAATCTATCTACACTTCCACCAGCATTTTGTAAGTATGTCTTACCAACCTTTTTAGCAGAACTTAAAATTTGTGTATCATATGTTGGAAGATATGGAGACATAAATTCACTTTGCTCTACCTGTACACCACAAACATAGAATGTTGGAGTACTATTCAATGTTGCTCTAATGGTCGTTCCTGACCCTACAGCAACTCCATTAGCACCAAACCCTACTTTATGTGGGTTAGCATTAGTTGTAGCAGTAAACTTATATCTCTTCCATTCTCTAGTAAGAGTTATCTTCTGATGATAGTAAACATTTACAGCAGTATCACGTAGAATCATCCATACTTCTTCTCCACCATTTTCTCCTTTTAAGAAAGCAGATACTGTATGAATATTACCTGAAAGTGTGAATACACCATTCTCTAGTACAAATGTATCAGTAGCAGATACTGTTGTAGCAATTCCAACCTTAGCAGCAGCAATATTACCATCTGGAGTCTTATCAGCATAATAAGTGACTGTTCCTATACCATTAGCTACTTCAGTCTTACCCCAAGTACTTGCACTGAGAGATACTGGATCTGAATATAAAACTAAATTCTCACTTATAAGTCCGATAGATTCTTCTGGTTCAAAATGAAGAATACGATCAAGTTTATATTGAGTAGTTGTTGTATAACCAGTATTAATAATAAATTTTCTGGGTTTTTCATCTAAGAAAGAACCAGATAAATGACTTGTTTCTGTTGCTAAACCAGTAATATTCCTTCGTATTCTAACTCTAGAGTTTTTACTATCAATACTCAGAATTCTAACTTGCTCATTATTTGATTCGTAAATATCATCTACCGCAATTGTTGGGAATGTTAAAGTACCAGTAACATTAACGTAAGTAGTGATTCCAGTTACACTTGTAGCAGGAAGATCAGATGCTAATGTTAATCTATTAGTTGAAATACCAACACTATATGTTTTAGCAAATTCTGTTGCTAGAATATTTAAATTTTGAATTGATACAATATCACCAACACTATAATTGTGAGGAGTAGATCCTATTCCAATATATCTACCTTTACCAAGTACAGGAGTGAACTGAACTTGACTATTTTCATATACAGAAGAATTAATAGTATCAACTTCTTTACCCTGTATTGATTCTATACGAGCATATACACCAGATCCACTTGTTCCTTCATTATTGAAGAATATATTATCACCAATAGCATAGTTATCACCTGGAGCAATGATATTAAGTGAGTCAACAGATCCTGCAGTTGTAGAGACAACCTCAGTAAATCCTTCACTGAATACGTTGGGTTGAATAAATCCAGTATATCTAGAGTTTTTACCTCTAATAGAATAATTACTAGTATACCTAGTCCAATCAGTAGTATTAATATCAACAAAGTCTAAACTAGAGAATTGACTAAAATTATAACGATTTGATGAACCCTTAAAGGTTGGTCCAATAATATAAGGGAACACAGGTTTCAAATACCCAGCAAACGGTCCTGCAACCTCCTGAGCAGAGTCAATAGTCAAGAAATAAGCATATGTACCATTAGGGAATTCGGGGGTCTTACAGAAGCGTCCATTGTGCTCATCTAAGTCTCCACCACTAATAAAAACATAATCTTCTACAAAAGTTCCAGAGGCATATGAAGGTGGTCTAATTCCAGATACATCAACTCTTAATTCATAACCAGTTTGAAGTCTTCTTACAGCACCACCTTCTCTATTAGCATATCCATAAGGACCATAAATTGGATGTCCGTCATATGCCCAACCAACGATAGGTGAGTGATATTTTTGAGTATTAGTCTCATTAAAAATATCTGCCCTATAGAGAAGGCTTCCATCTACATCAACTGATGTGGAGAGTAACTTTCTACGTAATTCTCTTGGAGAGAATGCATGACAATATTCAATTTCTTTATTTGATGCTAATCCTAAGGCAAGAACACCATCATCAGCAGCTATTTGTCCCGATAATAGTAATCTTTGAACAAGGTTAATATTCCAAGTTTTAATTTTTGCCTCAAATTTAGCACCACTACCAGTTTCAATAACTCTTAAGTAAGTATTGGTTCTTTTATATCCAAATCCATTATTAATAATCTTAACTGAAGTCACCCTTCCATCTACAATAATAGGAGTTAAAATTGCACCAGATCCATCACCATCAACTTCAATAGTTGGTACTGAATTATATCCTTCTCCCGAATTATTAATAACTACGTCAATAATTTCTCCAGCAGAAGATACTAAAGGTGTTAATTGAGCATTCTTACCATTAATTAAAGTAATAACTGGTTGACGGTTATAGTTCATAACCTGACTATCACCATAATCACTACCACTTTCACTTAATGATATTGATTCAATATTTCCTGTGAATAAAGGTCTTATTTTTGTTCTAAAGTCTTGACCAGCAACTGTACTAACACCTATAGGACCATCAACAGTAACTGTAATTGGAGTATATGTTAATTTGTGATTACCTGTTCCTTGATCAGTAAAATCAAAAAATCTATTATTTACATAGAAGTAATCAGAACCAACACTTTCACCAGTACCAACATTAACCTTTCTTGCAAGTCTAATCTTATCCTTATCTAAAACCTTTACCATCCACTGCGTAGTAGATGCAACACCTACAGGGAATGAACCACCCTCATTTATGAATATTACAGTCTCTTTATCTTTATATCCATGATCTTTTAATTCAAGACAATTATTGTTTATATTAACTTGTAATGGATCGAAGTATAAGGTCTTATTCTGGTATCCAGAACCACCATCAACAACTTCTATGGACGAAACTATACTCTTTTTATTATATGCCTCTATAAACTGAAGACCTTCCCCATTTGAAGTAAGATCAACAGTACCTATACCAGAAATAGCATCTTCGTAAGTATTATGAAGTTTGATTGTTCTTTCATCAATCATATTAGCAAAATAGATTGACTTATCTACCAATCCACCAATTGCAGTTTGTCCTTCATTCTTATAGATTACTTCTTCTTGATCTCTTAATTTATGATATGTACTAAAACCAATAGTATTATCAGTAAGATTTACATCAGTGTATTGTGATGCAGCATTAAAGTATATTTTATGAGTAACTTTGGAAAGATTGCATTTTGCTTCCGCACCATTACCTTCACCACCAAAAATTGTTACTGTTGGATCTGTTACGTAGTCAAAACCCTTCTCAATAATATCAATTCTCTTTAATGATCCATTAAGATTGCATACACCTGTTGCACCAGTTCCTACACTATCTTCAATATGAAGTATTGGTGGATTAATAACATCATAATTAGAATCTCCATCTGCAGAAACATTAATACCCTCAAGTTTTCCATAATATACTAAATCACTAGATTTATAATTTAATACTTCTACACCATTAAGGAACATTCCAGTTTGACCTGGAGTTGTAACCTCTGAAGAATCAGAAACTTCAGGTTTACTAAATTTTCTAACTATATTTTGTGGTTTAATAGATTTATTATAAAAATCTATCAATTCAAATTTATTATTACTTACTGTACCAAAAACTCTAACAAATATTCCATTTGCAATATTTGATTTACTAGTTGCAAGATTAATTGTACTTGCATTCACCTTTTTAACAAAATATTGACCTTCAGGTATATCAAGTGGAATATTATTATTAGCACTATACCAAACAGCATCACCACTATAGAATGGATTAGATCCTATATTTAATTCAAACCCATTAAACGATCCACTAAAAAGTACAGATTGATCCTTTGGTACAATCGGGGTATTAAAGTAATCTGGTAATGATGAAGATACAACATAAGCATCTCTTCCACCTTGATTATTCAGAGTAGAATAAACATTCTGCATATTAGCAGATACTTTTGTCAAATCTGGAAGATTTGTTGCAGAAACTTTAGAGATACCTCTTCTAATAACAAATGTCTCACTTAGGTTAATATTTGCAGGTAAGTTAACATCAAATATTGTTTCATCACTAACAGCAAGGATACTTACATCATAAATCTGTCCACTACTAGAAGTTAAAGTTCCAATATCACCTAAAGTGAATACATGAGGATCAAAAGTAGTAACTCTATACTGTGCAGCACCATTAATATTATTGGTTAATTTTACTATTTCCTGAACATCATATTCAGGAGTAATATTTAAAATCCAACTCTTATATAATTGTTCTTGACTATCATATCCCAAAGATACAATCTCTACCTGGTCTCCTGGAGAATAATAATTTGATGCTTGTGCATCATATACTAAATCACCAAGAACACCAGTTATTTTAACTCTTATATCGTTTTCATCATTATCTACAGCATATGCATAGTCTGGTGTTGTTATATCAACAGAATTCTCAATGGCAACAGAAGCAACTAGACCAAAGAACTGAGTAGATGACTTAGAAGTATAAGGAATATCGTATATAATACCATCAACTTTAACTTGAAGAGTTCCAGATGCAGGAAAACTAACAGTAGAGTCAACATCAATATAATCTTGTCCTAAACTAACTGCTTCAGTAAGACGTGTTTTGGGATGAACTGTAAACTTAAAAAGTTCAATGTCTGGGTTATAATCAAGACTTAATCTATAGTAAAGCTTATTGTCTTTAATTAATTGTTCTACAGCAGTAATAGAACCTGTTGCTTTTTGAATAGAAGCAGTTTCATCTTGAAAAAGAGTTCTATTAATTAAATCATTAGGATCACCAACTAGTGGTTCTACAACTAAATCTCTAACAATTCTATAATCAGCATCAGATGGTTGTATTAAGAAGTCTCTTGGTTTGACAACAGATATATCAACACCAAAAATTATCTTAAAAAGTATATCAAAAGAAGAACTAGCACCCTTAGCAGCATAGAAATCTTTTAATCTAGAAACTATAATCTTCTCATTAATTGATTCAAAGAAGGTTACATCTTCAAATCCTGGTGTATATTGTGCTTTGTACTTTCTATAAAACTCAAATAAGAATAATGCATGTAAATTATACGTTACTGATCCAGAAACGTGTTCTGATACTTCTGTTTGACTGAATGTTAAACTATCATCAGTCTCACCTTTATATGATGTTATTCCACTAAAACCCCTTTCACAACCAACAAAAGTGGTTGCAGTTTTAGATTCATAACTTATAACTTCACTATCAATCTGAATTAAACCATGCTTTTCAGGAAACCCTGTAGTATCACTTACAGTTATTGTATCATTAAACAATCCAATACCAGAAGTAGTATCAGTAAAATATACTAGTTCTGATAAATTCTCTAATCTTACATATTGATCAATATTATTAAGTATATCAGTAGGACCACCAGGTGATTCTACAGACTTATAGTACGTCCTGAGGAATTCTTGGAATTCTGGATAATTGTCCCTAACAAAATTAGGTACATGATCCTGTACTAAATGGCGGGCTTTTACTCTGTTTTTTTGCATATCTTTACAACCTTACGTATTCTTCGTCGGTGTAACTAGATGATACTATATATCCTGATCCTGAGAGTTCTGCCCCAGAAGATATGGTGTCAGATACCATTGTAATACTTGATGATGATGAACTTAATTGTAAGTATAAATCCTGTTTTCCAATAATGTCATTTGACTTTGGAATTGCTGAGACCTCAATTATTTGGTCTCCAGATGCCTTCTTGGTAGTAGCAGTAATATTTAGGGCATTAATAGTAACCTCACCTTTCTTATAGTCAATTTTACCTGCATTTTGACGTACAACTATAGGTGTTTGTGCAGCATCCAACTTAAAGATAATCACAGTTCCTGTTAACAGGTTTGGATCTGGTATGTCACTAAAGTAAACAGTACCTGTTATACCACTAACTGACACTCCAGAAGTCTTAAAGTTATATCCTGCTGCATTTTTTATATGAAATTCATTACCAAAACATATTTCATATTCAGCAACTTCATTAATTAAGACCTTTAAGTCCCTCCTCATATTAACCATTGTGATGTTTGAGGTAATTGCACGATCAGAATCATCGAGCATCTTAAGGAATTTACTATATTTAAACCTAGAACCGTATTTGTTTAGGTCTGTTGATGCAGAATACTTGTTAATATTGTTAGTTATTGTCGTTTTTAACTGTTGGGCACTACCCAAATTCTCATTATAATAAACAGAAGATTGATATTCAACATAAAGGTACTTCAAATCAATAAATTCAGGAAGAATTCCTGCTACCGCATACTTTTTAAGAGCAATTTTTAGGTTGTCTTTAATATTATTTGGTAAATATGTACCATTTCTTGGTTTTACAGTGATATAAACCTTACCAAACTTAGGTGGAGTTAACTCTTCACCACCAAATACAGCAACTGATTCGGTTTCGGGGAAGATCTGGGGTAAAATTGTCTCATAGTCTGTTGCTGTTACTGCTCTATTTTGAGATGCATAGACTCTAGGAGCAAATTTCTTAACTGAAGCAACAGTTTCAATAGAAGTACCACCACCAGAAGACTCATCTGCAGTCACAATAGGTGATGAGACCTTAACTATATTACCATCATTATCATGCAATCTACCTACAAAGGTGAATTCTGATATTCCATTTGCTTCTTCAGATGCAGTAACAATATATGAGGCAATAATGTAGTTATCATCTTGCAATTTTCTTCCAAAAATACCATCACCAAAGAATATTTCATACCTTTGGTCTTCAATTTCGTTCAAAAAGAAGACATCATCACTACTATCTAACTCACTGATGTTGTTTACGTACTTATACTTCCTAGTTATTGAACTTTCTTTAGATTCTCTTACTTCAATTCTCAATAAAGAGGTGTCAATATTAGTATTATTGAGAATAAACCTCTGATCTTTGTTTAAACTATTGTAAGTATAGGTTTCTGTTAGATAAATTCCCTCATAAACACCTATTGCATCAAAAGAAGCAATACCACCAGAGACTGGAACTATAATATCTTCAGGAATTGAGAATGTATAACTTTGTTTTCCAAAATTTGAAGCACTTGTTGCTACAATACCCTTCCTAAGAGTGATTGTAGTGGGGTTTTTTACTAAAGTACTAGTAGATATAAAGAAGGATATCTTTGCTTTTGCTGCTACATTAGATCTTGGCATGTAACCAACGTTCCTTGCCAAAGATACAACGTTCTCTCTTAACGTAGCACCATCAATAAACACCTCATTAGACAGCATATTAGCATTATATGCTGATATATACGTATTATATGCTAATGTATCTAATAAAATAGAGAAGTTAGACCCATCAAAGTCAAAATCTGTAAAGTCACTGTTAGTTCTCAGATAACTTTTGACTTGAGTCTTTATCTGATCAAAGTCTAAATTTGAAAAATTTACTAATGCCATCTATCGTGTCGGTAATAAGACAAAAGATAACTGCTGAGGTGAAGCATTTATCCCAATTATCACGTATACTATTTTTACATCCATTGCATTACCTTCAAAATCAGGTTCTACAGTGATGGTATCAATGTCTACCCTAGGTTCGTAGTTCTCAATGACTGATTCAATCTCTCTTCTTAAATTATCTGCTGTAAACATGTCTACATTCTCAAATAGTAGTCTGTTTACTGCACATCCAAGATCTGGATCGAACATTTTCTCACCTTGAAGGGTAAGAACAAGATTTTGCACAGAACGAGCTATAGCATTCTCATTTTTAAGGACTAAAATGTCCTTTGTGAGTGGATTACGCTTTAAAGACAAACTAATGTCCTTAAATCCAATGCTAGATCGCTCTAAGGGCATGATATTTATTTAATACTATTATTTAATATCTATTTAGTCACTTCCCAATCAGTTATTTCCACAGAAGGATCGTATAGCTCCTCTTTAGGCAAATTAACGTTGCGTTTAGCAATTTTTTCTAACTGATGATCTGAATCTGTCTCTGTAATCAGAGTTCTGTTGTCAATTTCCACTAGTTTTCCTCCACTATTCCTTCTAAAGTAACCAGGATTGTGCCAGGTATCCATATTTAAAGGACGTATGCCGTATATATTTATCTTCGTAATTTCTTTTTATTTATTTCATCTAATTGTGCCTCTAAAACAACCTCCATACTCCTTATATTGTCGTAGAGATACTCTTCCCAATAATTGTCCTCTATTAGGTCATAGAGGTGATCAATGTGCTCTAGAGCGTACATTAGTTTAGTCTGATCGTTCATTCGCATCTTCAAACCCTCTTAGTACTTTCCAGTCTCTATACATTGCTCCATATATCATTCCTTCATTAGACTTAATATCCGCACCATCAAGAAGTTCTATCTGTCTTTTAGATAGTTCTCCTTTCCGCATGTCTTTATATTCATCTGGAAAACGAGGGATTGCGGCGATTAAGTCTGCGACGTTCATTTGCCTTGTCCTCTTGGTCTCTTTTTGGCACTATTTCGAGACGTTGCGGCATATTTGGTGTGTTTGCCGTTTCCTTGTCGAGTTTTTTTGGGGGTAACTTCTGATACAGTTACAGATCCAAAGTTTCCTGTTTTAGTTCTGACGGGCATTACTATCTCCGTTGTGGTTGTACATCAATTTTATCTGGGTCTATGTTATTCTCTTTATCCGAGAAAAAGCGGTCAGCATAATCCTGTATAACTTCCCCCAGTTCCTCTTCGGTGAGACACTGATAAAGTACCTCACCATTATAATAAAGGTTATAAAGGGTTCCGTAAGACATTAGATAACTCTCATCTTCTCGTGACCGACTCTAATACGAGGATCGCACCAAGTCTCAACGTCTGCTTCTTTAGCATCTAGACAGAATGAGACATCTTCGCCACACATGTCTTGTACTTTACCAGACTCGAAGACTTGCATCTTAGGAGCAAACCAAGGATATTCGAGACGT
>MDTG01316186.1_pt1 | contig 21755 bp, 24 predicted proteins | sample 811421 | NCBI WGS metagenome assembly MDTG01 (sample SAMN05326645, study PRJNA326480) | marine metagenome | isolation source: seawater | place: Pacific Ocean: South East | collected 2011 | reverse complement strand
CACTGATGGCTATGCTTCTGTTAGCAGTGAACACGAACCCGATATCCCAGTCTTTTGGGGATTGACTTCAAGATGGTCAGACGAATTGGATAATCTTGAGAATAGATTCAGAGAAAACATTCCGTTTGGAGAGTTTGTTGGGGTCGATTGCTCAGAAGCCCATCGTTAATATCGTGTGGGTAAGGTACTTCTTAGGAGGTATCTTACCCTTACTCGATATGGATTCGTTGCTTACAGAGCAAATGAGGAGGTCAATTTTAAGGAGTTTATTAATTCTGTCTAGGAAATAGGTATTTTCTACTGATGAGTGGCTAAAGCCATGAAACAGAATAACTAATTGTATTTATTGGAGGTTTATATGAATACAAAAAATAATATCGGATGGGAAATACTCTCAGACGATGATAATCGTAAAAAATATGTGGATAGATATGTCGATGATGAGGGTAACCTCGATGACAAACTTAGCCTTAACGAAGAGGGTTTTGCTTGTTTAACAGATGATCTTGAAAAACTTGTAGATAAATATACTGGAATAAAAGATTCTAGTTTTGGAAAATGTGCAGAGATTAGAACAGATATTATCTTTTTAATTGATGACATTGTTAATAAGGAGAAATCAAATGAGTGACATAGGTAATAAAGAATATGTCTATGAGATTGAAGAGTATTCTCAAGACGTTAGACGTTATGAAGTTACATCAAATGTAAAACTAACGGATGAAGAAGTTAGAAATGTCTATCAAGAATCAGATGCTAATAAAGTGACTGAATCTAATTTAGTAAATTATGTTGATTGGTCTGATGAAAGATTTACAGATGATGAAATACTAAACAAGATAAAAATCACTGGCATTTATGATGGCACAGAATATGGCGATGATTGCCAAGTAGATGTCACAGGAGATTTTGCGGAGGTGTTAGATGAGTAAAAGGATTGACCCTAAACAAACTTTATTTGAAAAACATGGTAGATTTGGCTCAAATATATCTGTTCCTTTTGCAACAAACGAAATACTTTTTGCTTTACAAAAATTGTTGAAGTTAAAATCAAGATCAGCAGTTATTAGATTTCTAGTTGATAAATTCGTTTCAGAACTGAATCAAAAAGATAAACAAAAAGAACTGGAAGATTTAGTTAAGGAAAAATATTACTCATGGATTAATCCAAGAGAGGAATTTATGACAAGTTTAAAAGCAGTGATAGAGGAGGTGTCAGATTAAACCTGTAATAAAAATTAGGCGGTAGCTACTTAGGTAGTTACCGCCTTTTTTTTTGTCTAAAATTTCTCATGTTCTGTGAGAGACGCATAAAATAATTAACCAGTAAATATTTCTTTTGGTGAACGCCACGAACCTGTGGTGTCTGTCGTATTTTTTCCCTTGAATCCCTTATAAACTCTTGCATTCTGCTATCTCATAGTTTAGTATTTTTACTTAATGTCTGACTGTAGGGTCAGACATTAACTGACAGAGGAAATTAAATTCGATATGCTTTGTCAGTAGTCTCCCTAACAGTATTGATACTGACTGTTAGACGACTTTAAAAGTGCAAGTATCTAGACTGTTTTTCCTCATTTGCGAGGGTGTTTTAATGTCTATAAATAACAAAACACAGCATTGCAAGACTGTTTGCTAGTATATAGTCTTACCAAAACTAAAACTAGATTACCTCCAAAGATTGTTTATACAATTGGTAATAGAAAGGGAAGATTTAGGTCTTCCCTTTTTTTTATTATGGATGTATGCTTATTAGTGTTGATTGAGTATTGCTAGGTTTGCTTAATCAGTTTTGAATTTTTCATTTTGTATGTAAGTTAGTATCAAACTTAATTTCCTAAAACCTAGCTTTCTTTTTGATAGCAATATGCATATAATCTTAATGTATGTTCGCAGTTATAAGACACACATTCGAGTTGGATGTTGAAGATAAATATAATTCTCTTGGAGATTGGAAGCATTATGTTTGGTTGTTCGACACAGAAGAAGATGCCATGACATTTGCAGTAACTTTACTAGACCATCCCTTACTTGTAGCCAACGAACATTCACTAGCTTATGCAATTGAATCACTTAAAACAGGGAAATTTTTCCAAGTCGGCAGAGAAAGTGTAGCAGTGGCTAAGGTCTTAGAAAGACTAGAAGTAATTGCCGATGATGAAGAAATAACAGGAGAAGATGACGATGAAAAGTCTATTCATTAGATGCTCTGAAGAAACCTATAACTTGGCTCATGCTCTCGCTAAAGAAGAAAGCAGATCACTGAACAAACAAATCATTCACATGATACACAAGGAAGCTAAGGATAAAGAAGTCTCAGCAGAAGTAAACGAAGTCTCTGAAACCAAAGAAGATAATTCTAAATTGGGTTTGCAAGGGCTTGTTGAAACAAAGAGACAGGGGAATTTAGATCAACAAACCAATAGTTAAGTAAGGCTTCACTACAAGACTGAACTACAAGATAATCAATGTCTTTAAGTTTCTTGGGTGGGCTTGTCATGATTTTCCAAAACCTTTTCTCTACATCCATACCACATTTTTTCTTTAACATCCTTTGAACTTTTATAAGTATCACTGATCGTGGAAGCGGTTGAGAGTATTGACTGGTAAATATTCTTTCCGCAGGAGGTGTTGAGATGAATGTGCCACTTGCATGAATCATCCCCAAGTATTTATCACAAGCATTATGCTGATACTCAGTAATTTTTTTGTCAAGATAAAGACTATCTATGATGTGTTGATCATAAACAATTGCTCTTGCAAGTTGGCTTCTGCCAATCTTTGTGATTCCTACTTTGTTTCTTTTGTGTAAGTAAGGACTGCCTACTTCATTGTAATGAAGTTTAATCGATACTCCAGTCGTAGTCGTCTTCAATTTCTTCTAGCTCTTGGTATCTACCATTAACAGTATTGTAGCTCATGATAACACTTCCTGTTTTACCATGCCATCCCCATCTCTGTTTCCAGTTATGTATCTCTACTCCTGTATCTCCACGAAAAACAGTAACACCTGTGTCTGCTTTAGAAAACCAAGCATAAGATTTAGCTATATCTACACCAGTAGCTACAGTTTTCTTTGATCTATCTATTGGTTTGGTTGGGTGTGCCACAAAGAAACATAAGACATCGTGTTGCTTACAAAACAATTGCACTTTCGTAAGCATATCAGAAACCATATCTGTTTCTAAAGCATACTTGCTATCAGTTTGGATAAAGTTAAATGGGTCTATGACAAGTATTCTTATTCCGAATCTCATCACTGCACTTGCTCCCTTTTCTAATATGGATTCTATTGTTGGCATATCTCCATCCATATAGTCTTGAAATAGTATGTGTTCTCTTATCCAAGATTCAGCATAATCTTTATCCTCTTGTGTCATTCTTGGGTTCAAACCCTTGAAGAAAGGTTTACCAGTTAATATTTGACTAAGCTGGACAGCATGAAGTTGGGGGGGTTTTTCAAAGCTACAGAAACAGGTCTTCCATCCACTGTTCTTCCCAACATTTACCACTATCTGATCTATGAATGCAGACTTCCCATCTCCCGCATGACCAGTAAACACATAAAGGTTTCCTGTTGCTAATGTAAACAAGCTATCAACACTAGGGAAACCTGTTGAAACACCACTAGGCATACCCTTATCGTAGAGGCTTTGGAAGTCTTCAGAGTAATGGTTGATATCATTCAAGCCATGCAAAGGAATTGGCTCAGAGTTTATCACTTGGTTTCTTAGAACTTCTTTGCCCTCTGCTAAGAGTAAATCATTGGCATCTTTGTTACCCTTGTAGTTAACTCTGTAACACTTAGCTTTGTTTAGTCTTCTAGATAACTCATCGGCTAACACATCTCCCGCAGTATCAGAATCGGTTGCTAGTATTATCTTGTTCTTGTTTTCAAACTTGGCTCTGTCTTCCCACACATACTTGAATCTACCATCTTCGCTTGGGTCTATCTTGTTATCTGTTATCTTAGCGGGTGCACCATTAGGAACTGAGTACACTTCTATGTTAGCGAAGTCTTTGAATGCAGTCTTGATCGCTATGCAATCCATCTCTCCCTCCGTGATTACTATAGTGTCATCAATGTCATCTAGCTTTTCATCTCTTATGTTCTTACCCCAAAGTCTTTGAGCATTACCCTCCCACCAAAATACTTTTTCTCCATTAGCACTTCGATACTTAATTGCTTCTACCTTGTCGCCTGTGGTGTAGGAAAAACCTATGACTGGTTTATATTTCTTTTGTCCAAACGCAACGCCTGATGCAATCGCTACTTCTAAATCAATACCTCTACCCTTTAACCACTCAGCAGATTTGCCATTGAAATCATTATCAGGTATCTCTTTTGGTGTTGTTTTCTTGTGGGTAACTCCGTTCATCTTGCTTCCATTTGTTTTTATCTTGGATACTATTCCATTTTCTCCGCAATGGTGGCAGTTGTAAACTACCTTTTCTGCATCCACATTAACAGACAAAGGCTTGTCTCCTCTATTCTTTGTTCTCTCACTCTGACATAGAGGGCATTTCATTTTGTGCTGACCCATATCTAAATGGGTCGTAGAATTTTCAATTTGCTCATTGACATTCATAAACTTCTCCTATATTTTGTTTATACTTCTATATACTTACTAAGTATTTACTTATTAAAAACTTACTAAGTACCTACTTACTACTTCCTATTAGATCAACATCAATAATTCTAGCTATATCATTCGATAATTTTTTTCTAGATATTATTGGGTAATCTTTTAATTCTTTAACACTTCTTTGTACTGCTCTGCAATCAATGCCTAGTCTGTTACAAAGTTTGGTAAAGTCCTTAGAAATAAAGTAAGATAAAGCTTCATCAGATTTTTTTGTGTCTTTACTTGCCACATCTCTGATAGCTTGTTTTAAGATGCTACCATCTAAAGCTTTAAGTAAAGTCAAATCTGTATCCACTTTGGTCATTTAAAAAATACTATCACATCATATTGACATTAACAACACATCAACTATACTTCTTATATACATCATATAAATTTAGGAAATGAAATATACTAATAAACACAATTTGCCAATAGAAATTATTAGGGCAATAAAGAACGATCAGTATTCAAAAGGAGAATCTCATATCTCAGTTACTGGTCTATTACAATCTCCAAGAATAAGACTTTTAAATATAGAAAACCAAGACAAGATAACAGTAGATTATTCAGATGAAGTGTGGAAGATTTTGGGTCAAGGCATTCATGCAATATTAGAAAGAGCAAATGAGAACTATGAGGATACCATTACAGAGCAGAGGATGTTCGCAGAAGTAAATGGGTGGACTATCAGTGGACAAACCGATAGTTTGGCTTTAGATGAAAACATCTTGAAAGACTACAAGGTTACTTCTGTATGGACTGTTATCTCTGCTTTGAGTGGTGGCAAGAAAGAGTGGGAAGAACAATTGAATTGTTATGCATGGCTACATAAGAAAACAACAGGAGAAACAATAGATCAATTAAATATTATTGCATTAGCTAGAGACTGGAATAAGCGAGAGTTGCAGAGAAGAGGTGGTGACTATCCTGTCAGTGCAATTAGCACAATTAAGATTCCTGTTTGGAGTTTTAAAAAGCAAGAACAATTTATTAATGAAAGAGTTTCCAAACACCAAGATGCTGAATTAATTTTTGACATTGGTGGCGATCTCCCTTTGTGTACTGACGAAGAGAGGTGGAAAAAAGATGATACTTATCGTGTTATGAAAAAGGGAAGAAAGACTGCTGTAAGGGTACTTGCTTCTCAGAAAGAAGCTGATAAGTATCTTAAGGGCAATGACGACAAAGCTTTCTACATTGAGCATTCTCTTGGAGAGTGCATGAAGTGTACAGGAAACTATTGTGGTGTTGCTGAATTTTGTAATCAATATCAACAAGAGGAGGAAAAACGATGTTGAACTTAGATGAAAATGCACACTACTTCTTAATTGAAGATTGGTGTAGGGATGGAGAGCATGAATATACTGACAAGTATATTATTGCTTCTGACACAGACTTACTTAACTGTGTCGATTTAGATGTGCTTGATCACAGCATATTATCATGGCAATTCGGAGGAGCAGAGTGGAACGAAGATGCACAAGGCTATGATAATAATGGTGGATTAAGATTAGTAAAAGTAGATGATATCAAGAAACTTAGCTATGACACTGCTTGTGTTTTAGGGGAGTATCTTAGCTTGATAGATTTTGATACTGCAATAGATGTAAATGGGGGGATAAGAGATGGACAAGTCTGAACCAAATTTTCAAGAGATATGGGCAACCTTATCTAAAATAGACTGCACAGATAAGATAGAAAAGAAAATGAATCTATCCTATCTATCTTGGGCATGGGCTTGGCAAGTGCTGATGGAGAATTATCCTAATGCTACTTATCAATTCTATGAGAATGCAGACACAGGTGTACCATATGTTGCTATGCCCGATGGGTCTGCTGAAGTTAGATGTAGGATTTCTATAGGCAGTTGTGTCCGTGAGATGTGGCTACCAGTCATGGACTACAAGAACAATGCAGTAGAGAATCCTAGTGCAAGACAAGTTAGCGACACTAAGATGAGATGTCTCGTCAAGTGTTTAGCTATGTTTGGTCTTGGTCACTACATATATGCGGGAGAAGATTTACCAAATGCAGATGAAGAAACCAAGACAAAGAAAGTAACTAAGAAGACTGAGCCTAAAAAAGCTGAAGCTAAAACTACTGATTGGAAAGTAAACCCAACAGAAGAGGGAGCTAATCTTTTTGTGGAGGGATTCTTAAAAATGATCAAGGTTCATGATACTAAGGAAAATGTGCAGAGTTATTGGGTAGCCAATAAGGAAGACATAACTTTCCTTAAGAAAAACTTTGAAGATATCCACGACAAGTTAGTCGATGATATCAAAACATATGTTGAAAGCTTAGAAAATAAAGGAGGAAAAGATGGACAACAGACTACAAAGTGATGGAGCAATCTACACAAACGACTATAAGAAAACCGAGAAGCAACCAGACTGGACTGGTAAGGTAGAACTTAGCAAAGACTTACTTAAGCAATTAGTAGAGAGAGTTAAAGCGGGAGACATTGCTGAACTAAGAGTGGCTTTATGGGATAGAACTTCTAAAGCGGGAAAGGAATACAAGTATGCAAGACTTGATGTTGCCGAAGTTAAAAAGGAAGAACCTAAAGTTGAAGAACAGGTAGAGGAAAAAGATGGCTTTGAAGAAAGTATCCCGTTCTAATTGTTTGTATGGCAAGGAGTTGATTCAAGAAATTGAAGAGAATATTGACGAGTATATATTCTTTGAGTTTATGAAAAGCTACTTAGAGCTGATTGATCAATTGAAAGATGTTGAGGATGGTTTCAAAACTACACCTCATAATCTTTTGATGGACTATCTACTCTTTGCCATTGCAGAAAAGAGAAGTGAAGATGATCAAGCAAGACTAGGAGTATAAATGGAGTTTGAGATTAAGAAAGGAATACCCTTGCCAAAAAAAGTAGGGAAGCCGAGAAAGTATGATATAGACTTGGACTTGATGAACAAAGATGAAATGGTTCATATAGTCTTACCCAAGTCTAAGATACAACAAGAGCAGAAGATCATTAGAAATTTTGTTCTTAGATATGTGCACAAGTATCCTACTAAAAAGTTTAGTGTCAGAACATTAGATGATGGCATTGGAATATGGAGGACTAAGTGATGGATGTGATGGATGTTTTTATTTGGGATAACAATGTATCAGTAGAAACTAACTACAATCATTGGAAGCATATGAACGATAAGGAGCATAGAGATTATGATGAAGAAGTTTATTCTGACAAAGAATCTTGGAAAGTTTTCTTTAATTTGTTTCAAGACAAAATAAGATCAGCAAGGAGGACTACCAGTGGATGAGCAAGTAGAAAGTTGGATGAGCAGGATTCGTAGTCTTGCTCCTGTTATCGAGAAAGCAGAGTATGAACTGTTTAAAAGTAAAGCTGATGTGCAAAAGACATTGGCTTTACTTAAGACAGAAGCTTCTGTAAGTGGGCATAAAACTATAGCTTCGCAAGAGACTTGGGCAGAATCTCAAGATAGTCTGTATCAAGCTAGACTTAAAGTCGGCATGGCACAGGGCTTTCTAGGGTCTGCAAAGATACAGTTAGAAGCTCTTAAGATTGGCTTTGAAGAGTGGCGAACTAAGATGGTCAATGAAAGAGAAGAGAGAAGAAGATATGGGGTTAACGATGGATAACTATACAGCAATAGGTATTACGGAAGGATTTATTGAGCCAACTGATGAAGATCAAGTTTTACAAGCGTGGCAACATTTAGTTGATACGGGTTTGGCTTGGCAACTTCAAGGTAGGTTTGGCAGAATCGCTATAGATTTAATAAAACAAGGTTTAATAAACAGGAGAGAATGATGGCTAAACCAAAAGAACTATATGTAGGTATAAATAAATTAACTTTTTGTCTGCATGACGAAGACGGAAATGAAGTCTTAAACAAAGACGGAACTGTTAAAGAATACAATTTAACTTACAAAGCTAGTAAAGGATTGGATTGGTTTGTTGAGGGCTTAGAGCCAACAGATTTAGAGGAAGTGAATGACATTTAAAGGAAAAGGGTCAAAGCAAAGACCATATAACAGAGATAAGTTTAATGATAACTTTGACAAAATCTTTGGGAAACCTAATAGAAGTCGTAAGAAAGATGGCATTAAAAGGCAGAACTCCAACAAAAGATGAGAAGAAGCATATGGATGATGTGTCTAGAATTGGATGCATCGTCTGTAGAAAGCTAGGTCTAGGGTATATACCCGCAGAAATACACCACATCAATGGTAAGACACAACCCCTTTGTCACTTTCAAGTCTTACCTTTATGTTATGAACATCATAGAAAGGGCAACAAAGAACATCCAATCAGCAGACATCCTTGGAAAAAAAGATTTGAAAAAGAGTATGGTACTGAAGACGAGTTGTTATGCTTAGTAGAAAAATATTTAGAAATAGATGAGGGAAGTTGGTGGTGAGCAGCAGGACGCAGCTAAAGAAATATTTACCAGTCAATGATCCTTCCAGGAGTGCGGGAAAAGTTTGTGAAGATTGTAAGAGGAAGTTTCCTTTGAATCTTTTTAGGGTAAGACAGAAACAATATATAAGGTTTTATGAAAGTATTTGTAAATTTTGTGAGGAGAAGTAATGATTGATTATTATGAGCAGAAGCTCAAAGAAAGAAAAGAAGATTGGTGGGAATGGCATAAGCAGAATCCTAAAGTGTGGATAAGGTTTAGGGATTATACCTTAGAGGCAATTAAAAGCGGGAGGAAGAGTTATTCTCAGTGGGCGATAATAAATCGCATAAGATGGAATGAGGAGATTGAGACAAGGGGTGGGGAGTTTAAGATTAGTAATAACTATATAGCTTTCTATGCTAGATTGTTTCATGCCAAGTATCCTCAGTACAAAGACTTCTTTAAGCTCAAGCCTTTCAAAGAAGAGAAAGAGATAGAGAACTTAGAGAATCTAGGATTAGATAGAGATTCAAATTTGTTCTGTTAATGTATTTACATACATTAATCTGATATCTCTTTCGTATTCCATTTGTTCTATTATCATCTTTTTATTTGCGGGAGATAGGTCTGAGTTTAAAACTCTGTCTCTTTGTTTTCTCCAGTGAGACATATATCTTTCTAGTGCAAGTATCTGAGGTCTTGTTCTTGCCAAGCCTTGATTATTCAAAAGGAATGCCTGTGCTTCCTCAAACCTACCCTCTCTTTTTAAACTGTTTAATGTTTGTATATACTTATCGCTTTCTGCTCTAAGCTCATAAAACTGTTGTTGATATCCGCCACCAAGCTCTGTCTGAAAAAATCTTCTAAGCAATGGAGCTGAATCTATTCTTGGCATGATTACATCTCTGTCAGTAAACTGTCTTGTGACTGCATCTACTGTAGATAAAACATAAGTACCCATTGTTCCTGTGTAACCTCTCATAAGGTGTTCTAACTTCAGTGGAGAAATATTAAATGTTTCTCCGATCAATCTTAAAAATTCATTTGTACTATATCTCGACTGGTATCCCGCTTCCATGCCTTGCTCCATGTAATATGGAACTATGTCTTGACCAGTATAATTATTTCTATTATTGATAACCTCTAATAAAGGTTTTACTACTTGTGGTGTTAGGTCTACTTTTAGTGTAACTCCAAGCTGTCTGCTTAAAGACTTTGCTGTTTCATCAAGGGTTGCATCTCCCATAGCTAAATCAAAAATTCTTTCAGGTATAACCTTATACAGCACACCTACTTCAAATGGTATAGGTATTTTTAAAGCGGGCATTCCCTCAAATAGAGGGATAATCCAGTTGTCATCTCTTGTTTCTCGTCTAGCATTTTTGTATTCTTCTTCATCACTGACCATCACATAATAAAGACCAGTTATAAGTGCTAACAACATACCTCTTTGGAAAGTGCCTTTAGCAATACCATTTCTCATTTCTTCTAGTGTTTGATCTTTGCCAAACTTACTAACAGCAGAATACCTTCCTAAGTGTGCTCTACCTAAAACATCTAAACCTTGAAGTCTTGCATTAAGGAATGTTACTGCTGTAGTTACAAGTCTAAATATTGGACTTGCTCCTCGTCTACCAAAGTTTATTATCTCTAATGCTTGATAGGCGGCTTCTGCTTGACTGCCTGTTAGCTCAAAGACTTTATCATATACTGCAGAACGAGTTGCTCCATCAGATTTTGTTGTGTATTCTCCTAACCAATCCCAAAGTTTAGTTACAGCATCTGTTGCAGTTAAAGCACCATTGTCTCCAATGCCCATCTTTCTAAACTGTTTCTTAATGTAACTATCTATATTTTGTGGGTCATTACTAAAATCATATCCACCAACTATTCCAAATTTTTCTAACTCAGTTAAATTTGAATTAAAAAATTTATCAAATGTATCGACTATAGGAGTAATTTCTGCTCCTGAAGTTACTGCAGTTGACAGGCTATCTCTTAATAAGTTAACAAACATAAAGCCTGGATCACGGGTTATAAACTCTCGTAACCATCCTGCAGGTGCTCCTAATACTTCTCCTAAAATACCTTGATCATTTATACCTATTGCTTGTAAGCCACTAATTAATAATGGGTCAGCAACTTTAAAAAATATTCTTTCGCCATTTATAAAGACTGGCATTATGTCAGCACCTTTTGCATCTTTAGCTGGTACACGAACTGCCATATCTGCAAGCTCAAAGTTTCTAGCAAGTCTTGCAAGACCTTCGTTCTTCATAGCCGCTGTAACAATAGCTAAATTATTTCGTGCAATAGCTTCTAATGGAGAGATATTTATATCTTCTTCACTACCTTTTAACTTTATATTTAGTGGATTGCCTGCAATATAACCTGATGCAATGTTTGGACCTTTAATAGTTTCATCTTGCATCTGTCTATAGAAAGGATAGTAATCTGAATTATCTAACCATATTTGTGCTGTGCCTCTAGTTTCAATTCCTGATTGAGCAGCTATCTCTATCAATTGACTTACTTCTAAGTCTGCTAAGTCTCTTGCTTTGTTGTCTGTTTCTGCGACTATATCTTTTATTAGTTCATATTTACTTCTGCTATAACTAAGTATTCCTGCATCTACTGCAAACTTAATTACTTCATTGTTATATGCTTGATACTTATTCCAAACTTCCTTAACAATAGGAAAGTCTTGTTCTATTTGTTTTGCTTTTATTATTGTTTGTTCTGATACTGGAACTTTTTTTCCTTCCTCAGCTAACCTTTCACTTCTTTGTGCTATCGCATATATCTTAAATAGTTGTTCTAGGTTTACTTCTGGATCAGCAAATAGAGGTGCAAATATTTCTAACAATCCTCCATGCTCAAAGTCTTTAACAGAGGTCAATCCCTTTTCAAGTGTCGGCACACCATTTTTTAACATGGCTGCAAATATACCTCTTGCTCTATCAGCATGACGCAAAGCTGCAATAGCACTGGTATCTGCAAGATTTTCTAACTCTCTTACTTCAGCATTCTTTTCAGCTGATTCAATAATTCCTTTTTCAACATCATTTAATTTATCAATAAACTGTGTTCTTGCATCACTTAACCACTTACCTATACTGCCTCGCCATCCTAGAGATTTTAAGAAACTCTTACCAAATGATTCACTAGGTTGATTTGCACCACCTACATCATCTAATGCACCCTCATAACCTTTAGGTATCTTGGCATAATCTCTGTAAAATCTACTTGATATGTCTGGTGGCACATCATATTTCTTTGAATTAGCTTCATAGTCAAAAGCTATAGCAAGAGCCACAGGGCTTGCGTTTGTATTAAATCTAGGGATGTTACCCCTTGAATACCTTTCTGCTCGTCTACGGGCTTCTCGTTGCACCTCAGCTATATCTATATCAGCTAACTCAGTCTCTCCTGCAAGTGCTGAGTTTTCTTGTTCGTATGGTTTTAAATTTAGATTAGGTGCTTGTTCTTGTGTTAAGCCTATTTCTTTGGCGAACTTTTTGTAGGCTTCGTAGGCGGGGATGTAAAGATCACGGAGGGCGGCTCGTTGTAAATCGGATGATTCGAGGAGACTTTCTCTATCCCTAAGTCCTCGTATAGCTGATCTAGTTCCTGGGCTGTAGCTGCTTTCTGCTCCGTATTCGATGTATTCGCTTTCTTGACCATATCGTTTTAAATTATAACCTTTTCCACTTAGAATTGGTTCAATACTTTCTGCAAAATCATTTGCATCTTGTTTAGTATAAGGTCTATCTTTATTAAATGAAATAGGATCAATTAAAACTATACCTGTTTTATCAGTAGCTTGTAATGTAAAGTTTACTTGCTCTCCTCCTCTGCTCATTCCAGATAGACTTCTATTTAAATCTTGTAACTCAGCAACATTAAATAAACTTTGATCTGGTTTCTGAATAATTAAACCAGTTTGAAAGACACCTTGTTTTGTTGGTCTTAAAGTTATTGCAGAATCTTGCATGAATGCATCAGTAAATATTTGTGATATAGCACGAACTGTTTTTGGTTCTGCTCCAGGCAGCTTCAATAATATATTTGGATTTAAGTAACCATCATATGTTCCAGCTGATCTTGTAATTTCATGTGCTATCCCTAGCTCACGCAAGAATCTAATCTTATTACCTGATGTTATGGCATTTAACATATTCTCTTGATAGTCAAAGAACTGATCAAAATTTATTGACTGGTCAATATTCTGTGGAAGATACCCTCTTGTTTTACCCATCTTAAATTCAAATAAAACACTTGGTGCTTCATTAACAATCATCTGATACATATTATTTTTTAAGTCAGTATCAAATACATTTGATTTTGCTTTACTGTTAAATCTTGGTTGATGAATAAAAACACCAGAGAATGTTCTATCTTTAGAAAACAATCCTTCACTTTCTAAATTCTTTAAATCAGAAATTTCTTGTTCTGCTGCAGATACTGCTGAGTTGTAACTGCCTTCATTAGTTACATTAGTTGGACCAGAATATCTTTGATGTGCCCAAAGCAATGCTTGAACTTGTCTTGGTGTAAAGTTTCTTGGTTCACCATTAACTTTAATATTTTCTGCTGCAAGCAAAGCTATTAAACCTTGTGTAATTCTATATTCTTGTTCAGTAGTTTTCTGTCCTTCTTGTAGCTCAATGCCAAACTTTCTAAGCATATGCCTATCAATTACAGAGAAAGGTGTAAACCTATTATTAGCTGCATCTAATATTTCTAAAGCATAAGTAGAAGTCTTTTGTCCTGTGCCTTGTCTATTATATAAACCTGTTTCATATACTTTAGCTATATCATTTAATCTAGAATTATTGTTCATAGCTACACCAAACTTCTTAAGTTCAGCTATATATTTTTTTGGTTGTTCAACTGGATCAATCTTTCTTGCTACAATCATAGCTCTTAAAGTATCTTTAAGATTTTGTTCTGGTTTGCTTTGTGCTGATGTAATACCAAAGATTGCAGAAAATTCATTCATGTTGACATCGCCAACTATATTTGGAATGCCTACACCCCATCTCTCGTACCAAAGATAATCCATATTCTTAGTGATAGCATCTTTTAAATCATCTCTAATTTCTTTGATATCTTTCCACTTATGTTTTCTTTTAGATTGTGGGCTTACAGATTTATGTAATGCTTGTAAATTCTTTGCAGTTAAATTACCTTTATTGCTTCTATATAATGTTAAAAGACTTTGTTCAGTTTCTCCTGGATATAAAGTATTTTGTGCAGTTAAACCACTTCTAGAAAATCTTGACTTTATATCTCCTGTTAAATCTTTTAATTCTTCTCTTAAATTATCAACTTTGTTTTGTGCTCTCAACATATCAGAAAATAATTTTTGGTATCTCTTCTTACCAACATAAGCACCATCGACATTTAAAATACTTTCTGCTCTATATAATTCAGATTCTGCTGTAGTCAATAATTCTCTAACTGTATCTATTTCTTTAGAGAATCTAGATTCTGGATTCAATAATCCTGCTGCTTGTTTTAATTGTGTTTCTCTTAAGCTTCTTACTTTATTTCTTTCTCTGCTACCTATAACTCCTGAATCTAAATCTTGCAATATACTTTCAGGGCTTCTAAAGCCAGCACCAAAAATAGAATCAACAGCACCAAAAAAGAAATCAATAATTCTTTTAATAATACCTTTTGGTTTTCCAGTTATTTGTTTTGGATTTTCTCTATAAAGTCTAAATAATTCTGCAACATACTCTTCATCACGAATAACAAGACTATCATCTTTGTATGCTTCTGTAATACCATCTTTTAAATTTTGCGGCAACTTCTCGATAGCATATTCTACTAATGTTTGATATTCATCTTCTGTTAATAAGTCTAGTTCTCTAAGAGCATGAATAGCTTCATGATCCATAAGACCTGCAAGTTTACTTTTAAATTCTGCTTCAGTTAAAGTACCATCAGGATCAATCTTATTCATAGCTGTAAGAATTGTTCTCATAGGAATATCAAATGAAGCTTTATTTGCAAAAGGCACAGGATTAAAGACAGGCTTTCCATCTACAAATCTAATCTCTGTAGACATTTTCATAGCATTATCAAACTTTAATGCTATATCTTTTAACCCTAATTCATTTAATCTTTTTCTAGCAAACTCAAATAGTCTTTTGTATTTGCCTAAAGATTCTGGAGAAGGTAATGCTAAAAGTTCATCAGTTTCAACTACATCCTTAATATCTTTCTCTAAGACATTATTTATTTCTTCTTCTGTTAATGGAGTAGTTTCTCTTAATCTTTGTGCAAACTCTTCTGTAGATTCATTAAGACTTTGTGCTCGTCTAGCTTGTCGTCTTTCAAAATCATCAGACATTTCTAATCTGTTGTTTACTTTATCTGCTCTACCACTGTTAACTAAATCTTCTCTTAAAACTTTTAATTCTTTAGGTGTTAAATTTTTTCCTGTTTGTCTATTTTTTACAAATGCTTTTATTTCATTGTTAGTAATTCTTTGACCTTTGTATTCTGTATATAATCTATTAAGATCATTAACACTATATGCTCTTGGTCTAAAGTCAGGTAGTTTTGTTTCAACATCAAATCTAGGCAATCTCTTTAATTCATTAATCAACAATTCTTTTTGCCCACGATTCATAGTATTAAATGATTTAGTACCTGTAATTTGTTCAGCCATATATTCAAATGCAGGAGAATTAAAATCTGGAATTATATTTTTAGAACTTAAAACTTTTTTAAAGTCACTTCTTGTAATACCTATCTTTTCTCTTGATCTAGCTATAGCAACACGATCACCTGTTTCTCTTTGTGTCTTTTCAATAACATGAGCTTTCTCTGACATCAAAGCATTGAAGTCAGCAGGTAATAATATTTTTTTAGCTTCTTGTGGAGTGTAATATGATTTAGGTGCAATACCTTTTTTTCTAGCACGGGTGTGCAATTGACCTACTAAACTAGATGCATCTATTTTAGTAGCTGTGGTTGGATAACTTGTTTGTTGTTTTACAAGTTGTTCTTCTAATAGAGTTAATTGTTCTTCATTTAATTGTTGATCGCCAACTAAATCTTCAATAACTGAACGATCAAGTTTTTGTTTTATTTCTTTTTCTTTTTCTGCTTTGGCTTTTCTACCAATGTTAATACGTGAATCTAAAGCAGCAACAGACTGGACTGGAATTAAATTACTTATAGGATTGTACAGCTTGCTACCTAATGCATATGCTGTGCCATTACCATACAAACCATTGATTGATAAACTTTGTTTTACTGAAGTATCAATAAAATTATTTCTAAGTTTTTCACGTAATACAACTGCTTCTTTTGCTGCAGTTTCTGTGTCTGGAAAAATACCATAATCTTGACCAGTGTTTATTCCCATTACAGATGCAGTGCCATTTGGATTCTGTATTATTTCAAACTCTTCTAGCAACGGAGTTTCTGCAAAATCTAAAGTAGATTCTACAATAGGTGTATCTACTTGTGCGTCTTGTGTATCTGTAATACTTACTTCGGATTCTAAAGGTAATACAACTGCACCTTCATTTATAGCTCTATTAAAGTCTCTTCTCTTATCAAATCTTTTTTGTTCAGCAACTTTTCTTTCTTCTCTTTCTTTGTCTAATAAATATTCACGACCTATGCCACGCTTATCCATTACACCACGCATGACTAAATCAGCTAGAAAACCTACACCACCACCAATTGTAAAATCATCCAAAAAGCTTTCGCCTATTGGTAGCTGATCACTGTAAATACCTCTAGCGGTTGCATCTTGTAGCAATCCTGCTGTAGCTTCTTGAACTGCTTCTATTCCACCTGATTGTAAAGCAAACATTAATCTGTCACGTGGTAATAATTTGCCTGATGATTTAGGAACATATCTTAATAATCTTACAGGTGTAACTACTTCACCTAAACCAATGAGACCACCAAATGTTTCTGCTAAAAATTCTTGAAATGGAGAAACTTCTTCTCCCAGTGCTCTAGCTTGCTCTATGCTTCTACCAGCTCTTGCTACACCACTTGGTGAACCTAAACTTGCAACACCTGCAAGACTTGCTGTTCCTTGTCTTGTTAATTTTTGTGCAGGAGTTAAAGCTTGAAAACCTTTAGTGGCTCCTACAGCTTTTGCTGCTAATGTTCCTGGCACCATATAGGAAGCAAATGAACCAAGCCCTTGTCCTAGTCCTGTAGAGTAAGCATCTTCATAACCTTTTAACGGACTATAAGTATCACTTACAGCTTCTTGAGCATCTCTTAAAAGATTACCAACAGCACTATCATTACCTTGGTCAAAATAATTTACAACACCTTCTCCTGCATTAAGAAAAGAATTAATAAATCCGCCTGGTATTTGTTTAACTGCATTGAATACTTCACCACCAAAATTTCTTTCTACTTCTTCTATATAGGGTGTGTAATATCCAGGATATAATTCAGCTAAATGATTTTGCAAAGCAATTAACTCTTGATCACCAAGATTATCTTTTATCTTTATTACTCTGCCATCAGGTAATCTATGTAAACTCATTTTTAATTTGTTATAAGATCGCTGCCAGGTGGAACATATTTCATACCTAACTTACCATATAAATCCATTTTAAGAATTTCAGATTCTTCTAATAATTGTGATAATTTAGTTTGTTGTGCTCCACTTGGGAAACCTGCACTATCTTTAAGTATAGCTGCAATTTCTGCTCTTACACTTGCTAGTTCTCCTGCAAGAACTCTATTACCAGTATTCTCAGCTTGAACTCTAGCAATATCAATTTTATCTAATTCATTAGCAAGACCAAATTCTTCTATTGCTTGTGCTCTTTCAGCTGATGCTGCTTCAAGACTACGTTTTCTTTGTGATTCTTTGATTGCAGGCAAGCCCATTGCTGCATCGCCTATTGCTGCTCCAGCTTCACCAAGATTTTTTGCACTACCAAAAGCTTTGGCTAAAGAACCTAAAGCATATACATCTAACTCTCTTTGTTTATCTTCCTCTGTAAATGGTTCTATTTCTACTTTAGGTAGATTTAAAGCTGCTACTCTTTCAGCTCCACTAGGTCCTGTTTTTGTTTGTCTGTTTTTCATCAAAGCTTCAAAGTCTATATTGGTATATAAGTCACTCATGTCAAATGGTTCTGGCTCATCCTCTCCAAAAAAATAATCATAAGCCATTGGTCCAAATGTAAGAGCACCTAATCCCAATCCACCATAACCTAAGATTGGTCTATTTTTAAAGAAAGTAGAAATAGGAGTAGTAAATCTACTAAACATACTTGGACTACTTGCTGCAGGTGGTACAGTAACTGGAAGGTTACTTGGTGGAGGTATTCTGCCTGGAGGAGCTCCTCTGCTGCCACGACTTATAATACCAGGTAAACCACCAACAGGACCACCCACATATGGAACCATGTTTGTTCCTCTAGCAACTGCAGGTAAAGCTGCGGGTGCTGGTAAAGCTGGAGGTGCTGATAATCTAGCACGAATTGCTTGTGCTGCTGTTGGACCATATCTACTTGCAAGTTTTATACCTGCTCCTCCAAGAGCTAATGAAGCAAGATCACCCATACCCATTTCTCTGTCTTCACCTACAGTTAAATCTAAAACTCCTTGACCAAAAGGTGTATCACGTAAATTCATCAAAGCTCCTTGTATAGGATTATCTTCTCTATACAACTTGTCATATTCACTTATTACATCACCTAACGATAAATCACTTGTATCTATACCTTCACGTCTTAATCTATCTCCCATAAAACCATCTAAAGCAAGTTCTTTTCTTCTTTCTGCACTTGCTTCTGCACCTGCTAAAACATTTGATGCTATTTGATCAGGATCAAAAGACTGTAAATTTAAGGGTTGTCTTTCTATAGATTGAGATTGTTGAAGATTTTGATTGTAAATAGATTCTGCATTTTGATTGGCATAAGCCATTGCTTCTTGTGTAGTGGCACCTGGTTTTGCTGCCATGTACTCTTCTATCATTCTTCTTTTAAATTCTTCTAATGTACCAAGATTTCCTCCTAATACACTTGATGACCCACCATTAGCAAACGAAGTTAAGCCACCACTAGCCATACCCATTTGAGGGGAAGGCGGTGCCATACTCGTAATACCAGCGTCTAAGGGTGAGGAGACTTCAGCAGAACTTGGCATAGCACCTTGACTTAATTCCATTACTGCTTCCTCAGCTACAGTAGTGGAAGGTTGATTTTGTCTTGCCATTTGATTGTCGTACATTTGTTTCATTTGTGTACGTCTTTGTATCTCTGACAAAACTAAATATTCTGGGTACCTTGAATTAGGATCACTCATAAATTGCACAAGTTGATCTTGTGGTACGTATTCTAATTCTGCTGCTATGTCTATCAAGCTCATATTATCCTTGACCTCCTCCCATGCCTCTATATAGTCCTAGTCCGCCAAGACCTAAACCTGCTAGAGACTGAAATAATCCAGGTTGTTGTTGATACGTGCTTACTTGTTGTTGTGGTGAAATTGGCACACCTCTAAGTATATTACTTAAGAAACCTAGATTCTGCTGTCCTGCACCTTGTTGTCTCAAGAAGTCTTGATATCCCACATCATAACCAGCTTGTTGTAATGCTCTCTGCTGTGCACCTATACCTTGTAAAGCTCCTATTCTACCAAGAGTATCTCTTTGTATATCGCCACCTAAACCTCTCATAAAGTCAGCTCCAGCTATTCCATATCTTGAAGATAGGTCAAAGCCTGACTGCTTCAATCTTTCTTGTGCTTGTCTGTCTGCTTCTTGTTGAGCCATTGATCTAAGATCAAACTGAGAACCTGCTAAGTCTGCTGCTCGTTCAGCTCCTACTTGTCGTACTGCTGATTCAAAAGCTGCTTGATCTCCTTGAACTTGTATATCACCTAACTGTTGTCCAAGATTTCTTTGTCTTTCAGCTTGTAATATAGCTTCACGATAACCGCCTAATCCGCCAGATTGTGCAGCTCGTTCTCCTATTTGTCCTCCCAATATATCAGACTGTCTTACAGCTTCTCGTTTTGCAACATCTGTAACAGCTTGTTGATAAGGTGACATAAATCTAGATACACCTTGCTCAAATCCAAGTTTGTTATAAGTTGGATATGGTGATACCGAACCTGGAGGAACAGGTGCTCCTATAGGATCGCCTATTGGAGGTGGTCCAGCTGTTGGTGGAGCTGGAAACTCTTTATATGTTTGTGATCCTGGTACACCAACACTTAGTATTGGTCTTGGTCCTTGTCTTTGTGGAAAACCGCCTGGAGCTGTTTGTGATATTCCTTGATCTGTAGTCATTCCTGGAGCTTGATACCCTGACTGATAGCCAAAGTTCATACCTCCAATCATATCTTGTGCTTGACCATATTGACTAGGTGTGCCTGATAAAGCATAACCTCTAGTCATAGCTTGGCTTTGCAATTCATCTGGAGAAAAATACGCTAGTCTTTGTCCTCCATATGTTGCAGTAGGTTGAAGCGATTCCGCTTCAGCTCTACGCATTAATCTTTCAAAATATGGTTGTGCATATGCTGGAAGATTTGTTTGAGTTACTGTTTGATCTGTTGGTGCTGCTTGACCACCTCCGCCTCCACTTGACATTATTTTTTCTCCTTAAATATTTTCTCGAACATAACCGCTTGTTCTTTCCATTGGCTATCTTCTTTAACTGTTAAAAACTTTAAACCTTTTCTGCCTAAAGCTTGCATACCTTTGCAATTATTTTTTCTTGCCCAACTTTCTAAAACTTTCCAACCACTTGTAAGCCAGTTATCTTTATGGCTTCCACCTAATAATATTACTTCTAACATTTTTAAACCTGTTGGATAAGTAGATATTGATGTTGTAGCACAAGCTATAATTTTTTCATTATCTACATTTATAACTATCCAAAGATGTTGAACTCCGTTTTTAAGTTGACTATAAACTGTATCTAAAGTGTGTCTACCATTAGACCTTTTGCAAGCTCTAAGAAGAAACATCTTGACATCATCCCAAACGATATCTATATGTTCTGGCATTACTGCAGATATAGTTGTTTTATATTCTGTTTCTGTATTTTCTACTGCTTGTTGTTCCATCATACTGGTAATACCTCACTATCTTTTATCTCAGATGGCTGAGTTTTGCCACCATATTTAGCTTGCCTTACTCTGTCCATCATACGATATAACTTATCTGCACCTGCATCTGAACTGCCATCTCCTAAACTAGAGACAACATCAGCTGGCACAATAAACTCATCCTGTGATACAGCTACTGGTTGTTTATTACCTATCATACCATCTATATCATCAGCCATACCGCCTTGATTAGTGCCTTGTATTTGTCCTTCAACTTGTGCATTAGGAACTACACTTTGTAATACAGCTCTTCTAAGTTCTTGAAATACTTCTGGTCCATATTTATCAATGAACATATTTAAAGCAGATTCATTATTAGTATCTCCTAAAATAAATGCTATAACTTCTTGTGTTATTGGGTCTTCTAATATTCCTGTCATGCCTCCTGCTTGAAAAACTCCTCTTCCTTTTAATATGTCAGCATGAGTTACTTTGCCATCTTTGTTTAGATCAGGAAAAGTTTTGCCACTTTTGCCGCCATTTTTCATACGTCTAGGGCTCATTCTTCTTTCATCTTCTTTCAACATATCTATAATCATTTTGTTTCTAGCTATTTGTTCTTCTAAACTTTCTGGTTTAAATACAGGAAACTCACTATCTTCCATACCAGCTATAGCT
>MDTG01373235.1_pt1 | contig 21756 bp, 23 predicted proteins | sample 811421 | NCBI WGS metagenome assembly MDTG01 (sample SAMN05326645, study PRJNA326480) | marine metagenome | isolation source: seawater | place: Pacific Ocean: South East | collected 2011 | reverse complement strand
ATTTCGGTAGATCCAAGTCCATCCAAAATATCAATTTCAAATTTTTCTTTCCAGCGTTTCCCTAGTTCAGGGGGTAATGGTTCCCCTGCTGAGGTGCAGATACGTAGCGCAAGTTGGGATTTTTCAGGATAGATTTTTGTTGATAGTAAAGCTCCGTATAGCGTTGGAACCCCATAAAAGATTGTCGGTTTTTCTTCAACTAGTTTTTTAAAAACAGATTGAGGCGTTGGCCTTTCAGACATTAAAACTGTTGTAGCCCCAACTGCCAACGGGAAGGTAAGAGCATTACCAAGACCGTAAGCAAAAAACAGTTTTGCGGCTGAAAAAACCGTGTCTTTTTCTGTTATACCCAAAATTGGCTTGGCATAAAGTTCAGCTGTTTTTATTAGACTGGAATGGACATGCAAGGTGCCTTTGGGAGTCCCCGTGGAGCCGGACGAGTACAACCAAAAACAAATATCATTTGAGGTGGTATCTACCACCTGAAACTTCTCATCCGATGACGCCATCAGAGTTGCAAGGTGCAGATTGGATTGCCCTTTATTACCAGATATAATGATATGTTTAAGATGTTTACTCTTTTTTATTATCGGTTGAAACAGAGGAAAAAGTTCCTGTGAGACCACTAAGGCCCTAGCCCTGCTATCTTGCAGCATGAATTTGTAATTATCCGTGGTTAGCATGGTATTAACAGGGATTGGTATTATTCCAGCTTTAATTGCACCGAGAAACACGCATGGGAAATCAATGGTGTCGGTTAATGCCATAACTAATCTGTCTTCTGGTCGAATACCCAGTTGACATAATAAATTTGATACTTTGTTGCACTTTTTATCCAAGTCGCCAAAAGAATAAGAGCCTCTCTCATCAATATAAGCAATTTTATTTTCTCGTCCAGCAATCAGATTCCTCTCGAGTAAATCGTGAGCTGCATTATACTTTCGAGGGATCGTAATGCACGGCGGGCTAACACTATGGTCGGCACTTGATATATTCAATACTCTTCTCCTCTTCCCTGGCAGGAACTATACCTATAAAGGTGACGTGGGGATGATTATAGCGTAACTAAAACTACACTTGGTGTTATTGCCAATTACTGGTTTAGCGCCAAATCTATCCAACCATCTATCCAGGGGAGGGCTTCATCTTCGGGTAGAGTGTTAGAACTAGCATCATGTACGTGGTAGCTCCCCAATCTTTTTGCGCCCAATTCGGATAAAATCAAATCAAAATTCTTGCCTCCAAACCCAAAGGTTTCACTGTAGGTGCTATCTCCTAATCCAAAAACACCATAGTTTACGTTACTTAATTTAGGCTTTTTGGTCTTTAGTGAGTCAAAAAGCATTTGAGCGTTATCAGGAACATCACCCTGACCATAGGTCGAAGTGCAAATGATAAAATGCCCCCCGTTTTCAAAAACACTGTAGTCTAAGCCATCCATTAGTTTAGTAGATATATCAACTCCTTTTTCTGATAAATGTGACTCAATTTCTTCTGCTACGAGTTGGGCAGTGCCGGTCATTGTACCAATTAAAATTGTTATTTTTAGATTCACAATATTATCCTCACTTTGTTGATAAACAGCTTTGATCCTTGATGTACTGTTGAATATGCATTATATTACTGGTTATTGTCATTATTGGCGCATTATAATGCATTTTATAAATGAAGTCAGTTGTCATTAGCAGTAGGGATAGGCATGTATTGTCTATGCTGGGCAGTCAAGTGCGGCGAGCTAGAACGGGGCATGGGATTACTAGAAAAGAACTTGCTCGCCAGTCCGGGGTTTCAGAGCGGTATTTGGCTCAACTAGAGGCCGGCGAGGGAAATGCGTCAATATTGCTACTTAAACACATTTCAGACGCGTTGAATCTTTCTGTGACGGAACTTTTGGTAGGAAGCTTCAATACTGATCAGCAAAAAAAACATATAGCCTTGGTTGGGTTAAGGGGTGCCGGCAAATCTACGTTGGGCACTGCGTTGGCAAAAAAATTGAACAAAGAATTTATAGAAATAGATAAAAAAATTGAAAGTTTGGCTGGAATCACTCTATCAGAGATATTTTCTCTTTATGGTCAGGAAGGTTATAGGCGGTTTGAAAAGGCTTGCCTCGCAGAGGTGTTAAATCAACCGGAAGGCTGCATAATTGAGACCGGAGGTAGTGTGGTGACTGATAAAGCATCCTATGACATGATTCTATCTTCATGTTTTACAATCTGGATAAAAGCCAAAGCGGAGGATCATATGATTCGGGTAATTAATCAGGGAGATACTCGAATAATATCGAGCACTCTTAGGGTGCAAGAAGATGTTCAAGAAATCTTGCAAAATCGAGAGCCGTTGTACGAGTTGGCTGATAAAACAATAAACACCTCTATAGGAAGCATAGCTCAATGTCTGACTGAATTGGCTGAGTTTATTTCAGGTAGTGATGAAGGTGGTGTCAAATATGAAAAACACTAAAGACGGAGTAAGGGTAGAAGATTTGGTAATCTACGAGACTAGTCCACCGGAATATAGTCACTGGGGTTTGACTATAGACGCTGATGTGGCGACCTTGTCAATGAACGTTACAGAGAGTAAAGGCATTGCACCTGGGTATGAACTAAAACTAAACTCCTACGATTTGGGGGTTGATATAGAGCTCTATGATGCTATTAACAGAATCCGTTTTGAGCATCCTTCCGTTAAATGTGTCGTGATTACAAGCGCCAAGGAGAGAATGTTTTGTTCGGGAGCCAACATTTATATGCTCGGAAAGTCATCTCATAGTGCCAAGGTAAATTTCTGCAAATTCACCAATGAGACGAGAAACGGGATGGAAGATTCCAGTTTGCATGAGGGTTTAAAGTTTTTAGCGGCTGTGAACGGAACCGTTGCTGGTGGAGGATATGAGTTGGCGTTGGCCTGCGATAAAATACTTATGATTGATGATAGGTCATCTAGTGTTAGCCTTCCGGAAGTGCCTCTTTTAGGGGTTCTCCCCGGTACTGGGGGGCTTACGAGGATTATTGATAAACGTAAAGTACGCAGGGACCACGCTGATGTTTTTTGTTCCTTGGCAGAGGGGGTACGGGCATCTCGGGCAAAAGACTGGAATTTGGTTGATGAGACATCTAAGCCCAAAGAGTTCTCGACCAATACTGCTAGAGTTGCAAAAATTCTATCTGACACTAGTGACCGAGAGGGCCGACCTCTTACTGGTATTAAGCTAGATAAATTAGATAGAATAATTGATAAGACTGGTTATCACTATAAGTATGTTGATGTTGTTCTAGATCAAGAGAAACGTACTGCTGTTGTCACTGTTACTAGTCCAGAGCAAATTTCCTCGAAAAACATGGAAGACGTTTTGTCAGAGGGGTGTTTGTGGTGGCCTCTAGCATTAGCTAGAGAGCTGGATGATGCTATTTTATTATTAAGAACAAACAACCTCGACATTGGGGTGTGGGTTATAAAAACAAGAGGGAATGCTGATAATGTTATGGAGCTTGACAAATTTATTGTGGAACACAAGAACAATTGGTTTGTCAGATCTACTGTTGGGTTTGTCAGGCGGACATTAGCTAGGCTTGAGGTATCAGCTAGAAGTTTGTTTGCAATAGCAGATGAAAGTTCATGCTTTGCAGGAACGCTAGCAGAACTCCTCTTGGCAGCCGACAGGAGCTATATGCTCTACCCGGGGGGGGCAGAGATAGAAGCGCCTACTCTTCAATTGAGCACAGTGAATTTTGGGTTATATCCCATGATTAATGATTTATCACGGATGGAATCTAGGTTCTGTGGGGACGACGTTAAACTCAGAGCTGCAGAGAAAGTCTGCGGCAAAAAGTTATCACCAAAAGATGCCGAGAATTTGGGCTTGGTGACTTTCACTCCAGACGAACTCGATTGGGATGAGGAAATTAGATTAGCTCTAGAAGAGAGAGTAAGCATATCTCCTGATGCTTTGACAGGTATGGAAGCCAACCTAAGGTTTTATGGGAAAGAGAATATTGCAACTCGGGTGTTTGGGAGATTGTCGGCTTGGCAAAATTGGATATTCAATAGACCTAATGCTGTTGGACAAGAGGGAGCCTTGCAAGCTTTCGGAAAAGGAAAAAAGCCTGAATACAAATGGGAGAGAGTGTAAAGATGTCGATAAATTATAGTGAACGTATCCCTAACAATGTCAATTTATCTTCTGACCGAGCATTACAAAGAGCTCTAGAGCACTGGCAACCTAGGTTTTTAGATTGGTGGTCTGACATGGGGCCGGATGGCTCGTCAGCCAGTGACACGTATTTGAGGACCGCAGTAGGGGTAAATGCTAGGGATTGGGCAAGTTATGGTTACGTAAAAATGCCAGATTATCGGTGGGGAATATTTTTGGCTGACCCTATTGAGAACCGAACTATAGGTTTTGGTGATAATTATGGTGATCCGGTTTGGCAAAAAGTCCCGGGCGAATTAAGAACCCAATTTAGACGAATCATAGTAACTCAGGGAGACACTGAACCAGCCTCAGTCGAACAGCAGAGATTATTAGGTTTAACATGCCCTTCTTTGTATGATCTTAGAAATCTTTTTCAAGTGAACGTTGAAGAAGGTCGACACTTATGGGCCATGGTTTACCTATTACATGCTCACTTTGGTCGCGATGGGCGAGAGGAAGCTGAAGAACTTTTAGAGCGGCACTCTGGAGACTTAGATAATCCACGAATACTTGGAACATTTAATCAGCCCATCAGTGATTGGTTATCCTTTTTCATGTTTACATATTTCACAGATCGAGATGGAAAATTTCAGCTAAAAAGCTTAGCTGAGTCTGCGTTTGACCCACTTTCAAGAACCTGTCGTTTCATGTTGACTGAGGAAGCTCACCACATGTTTGTCGGAGATACTGGACTCTCAAGAGTCATCAAAAGAACGCTTCAGGTAATGAAGCAAATGGGAACTGACGATCCGGCTTCCATCAGAGCACAAGGCGCTGTTGATTTGCAGACCTTCCAAAGATACCTTAACTTTTGGTATTCCTCTTCCCTTGACTTATTTGGGGCAGAGGAATCTTCTAATGCCGCCTTTTCGTTCGCCAACGGTATTAAAGGTAGACCAGATGAGGCGACATATGGAGATCATGTTGCATCAGACAGTATTCTGAAAATTGACAGTCAGGATGGTCTAAAAGAAGTTGCCACAAGAAATGCAATGAATGAGGTAATGAGAACATCGTATACCCAGGACTGCGCGATAGGCCTAAAAAGATGGAATCGGTTAATTGCACGCGAAAAAGTTGATTTTGAAATCTCTTTGCCCAGCTCAAAGTTCAATCGCAATATAGGTTTCTGGGGAGGTATTACCACTGACCCAACAGGGAATGAAGTGGCGATAAATGAGTTTGATAAGCGCAGATCTGATTGGCTACCAAGCGAATCAGATAATAAGTTCATTAGTAGCTTAATGCAAAGAGTTGTGACACCGGGAAAAATAGCAGCTTGGCTGGCACCTCCGGAGAGAGGTATTGATAATAAAGGCTTAGACTACGAGTATGTCAGGCTAAGATAATAACCACTTCATTTTCTGCTATTCTATCCAGATATAAGTATTGTTCTCCTCTTCATGGGCAACAAGCCCCTCCTCGACGAGTTTGATTAAATGAGCTTCAAGTGAATATTTGGCTATGGCATACAGGTTTTGGTTTACATCACGGTAAACGATTCGAACTAAATCTTCCAAATTCCCTCTAGATATTTCGGATAACGCCTGTATTACCTTGGATTCACGCGAAAGTCTGTGCTCAATAACCCAATCAATAACTTGGTATGGGTCCCTCATCAAATCACCATGGCCAGGCGCTATAAAATGCAAATCAATTTCCCTGATAGCTTTTAAGGAATTAATGTAGTCTCTCATATTTCCATCTGGTGGAATAATTACTACAGTGGATCCATTCATAATATGATCTCCTGTAAAAATCATTTTTTCCTCCTCCAGGACAAAACAAAGATGGTTCGATGCGTGTCCAGGGGTGTAGACAACATTCAAGGTATACTCCAGTTCGGTTATTTGGTCACCACCTTGTAATATTCTGTCCGGCCTAAATGAGGCATCTTGGTTTTTTTTATAGGCCGATTTCATCCCCATCACAGGAGCAGAGGTAACCTTGTTAAGAAGCTTAGCTCCGGGAGAATGATCTTCGTGGGTATGGGTAACTAAAATTTGTTTAAGACGTCCTTTACAAACAGTCAAGATGTCGTCGACATGTTCTGGAGATGCTGGCCCTGGGTCTACTACAGTGATGTCATCATTTCCCACTAAGTAAGTATTGGTACCGGGTCCTGTCATTACTCCTGGGTTATTGGCTGTGATTAGTCTTACTTTGTCCGTAAGTTGCTTTATTCTCATACCAGTGATTCTCAGGTAAGGTTGATAATTTTACCATCTTTGATTTTTGGCTGGACGGGCTTCACTTCATATTGCTCCGATTCTTTTTGCTTAAAAAGTTCCTGGGTAGTTTTAAAGCCTTCTATGGCCTCTAGATTTTTTTTTGTCGGAAGTAACATAGGTAATTCCCCAGATTCCCCTCCCATTAACGCATCAGTGGGAGAAATCCATAAGCTTTTGACACTCTCGCTGCCGTCATGAACCCCTTGTTGCCCGGGAGGTGCTAGCCCAACAAAAAAACGTGTGCTATACCTTTTTAGTTCGGTTTTGGGAGTTATCCAGTGAGATAGGTAAACCAGCTGATTCACTGCGAGTTTTAAATTTAATTCTTTACACATTTCAAAAAGGACTGGCTCTCCATTATTTAGATATTGCCGGTACCTGTTAAGCACTTTTTCTTCCAACCCGTTGGGAATTCCTAGTAACTTTCCAGACGGTTTATACGCCAAAAGAATACCAGACTCCTCAAAACACTCCCTTATACAGGCAATCCAAAAATCTAATCCCCCTGTTTTAATTCCTAAAATCTTTGAAGCTGTTGGATCAGTAACTCCATGGCTATAATTTTGTATATCTACCTTTCGGTCACTGCCCTCTAATTTACCGCCCGGAAACACCCAAGCACCCCCGAAATTAGTTTTTTTATTCCGCAACATCATGAAAACCTCGATCGAACCGTTAATAGATCTAACAAGAAGTACCGTAGCTGCCGGTTTAGCAGTAGCAGTCGGCATATTAGGGTCAGCCTTATGAATATTGATTGACGGATGCATAAGTTTTCTCAAAAAATTTAGTTCTCCCAATTATACAGACGAACATGTTGCGGAGTTGTGATACTGTTAAATTTTTCATTGTCCAGTAGGTATTCATTAAATTGTTTCATTCAGGGGGAGTGCATCGCTCCATAGGAAATCTAATAGAAAAAACACTTCCAACCCCCTCTTCACTTTTTATGTCAATAGTAGCTTGGTGCCGATTAGCAATGTGTTTTACTATTGCCAAGCCCAACCCTGTTCCTCCAGTGACGCGCGATCGACTTTTATCTACTCGATAAAATCTTTCGGTTAGTCTGGGTATATCAACCTGGCTAATTCCGACGCCAGTGTCTTCTACGCTAAAACAGACACCAGATGGCTGCGGCAACCACCTAATTGTTATAGTCCCTCCCCCAGGGGTGTATCTTATAGCATTTGATATCAAGTTTTCAAAAGCGCTACGCAATTCCTCAGCATTCCCTCTTAGCCAAATCTTAGAGCATTCTGCTACGAGCAGATCATGTTCGGTTTCAGGGAATGATCGGGCATCTTTTGCTAAACTTTCTACCAAAGATGGGATGTTAACCTCTTCCTCATTTTTTAGTCCCTGGCTCTCAACACGAGTCAGACTCAATAAGTCTTCAATTAACCTAGTCATCCTCACAGTCTGTTGCGACATTAATGGAATTGCGTCTCGTAGAATATTATTTTTCGTTTTAATGTGTTCCAGTGTTTCAAGGAAGCCATGGATTACAGTCAAGGGGGTTCTCAACTCGTGGGAAACATCGGCTATAAAGTCACTACGAGCATTTTGTATTCTATCAATATCACTAATGTCTTCTGCTAGCACTAGATATTTATTTTTCTCATACAGGAGTATTTGAATTGATAAGATTAGATCGTTGAAAGGCTTCTTTAATCGCAATATTAACCTGTGTTCTTGGGTTGCATTTGCGGCATTAGTCATTAGCAATTCATCGAATTCTGGCTGTCGTAATATATATGTTGCCTTCTTTCCAAAGTCTTCATTAGATATGTCAAAAAAACCTTTAGCAACCAGGTTGGCCCATACTATCTCATGTTTTTCATTCAGAAAGATAAGTCCAACTGGCAGCGAATTTGCCGCAGACCTGGCTTCAGTCACTGATTTGGAAGCTCGTTGGCTAGCTAATTCTTTTTGATCAATTATTTTTTTTATATTTGCATAGATATGACCCCATGTGCCATCTCTAACGGGTAGCGTTTGATGGTTTGAACTATGGAGCCACTCCGAGAATGATTTGATTTGGTTCAGGTGTCTGATCAAATCAATAAATAAAAGAATAACAAGCGCCCCCAAGGCAAAATTTAAGCCGGCAACTAAGAATATCAGGCCACTGAGTATACAGCTGATGGCGATTGATATCAGGGGATGGTTTTTGTTCCACACATGTGAACCTCAGTAATGATAATTAGTCACCTAATTATTTCAAAAAAACCGATCGTCGCATACCATTTTATATTTTGTGCAATGAATACCCGGCACCTCGAGTGGTCTTGATGAGCGTATGGAGGCCAGTTGGTTCAAGTGAACGCCGTAGTCTCCTGATATGAACATCAATAGTTCTTTCTTCCACGAAAACATGATCACCCCAAACACGATCGAGCAACTGCGCTCTACTGTATACTCTGTTTGGATGTGTCATAAAAAAGTGTAAAAGTTTAAATTCAGTCGGCCCGAGGTTGATGTTGTTGTTGTTGCCTGATACCCTCCTAGTTACGGGATCTAGCTTCAACCCAGAGATTTCACATGATTCATCTGTAGATTCTGGAGAAGTGCGCTTCAGTATATTTTTAATCCTGACGATTAGTTCTTTCGGTGAAAACGGCTTCGTAAGATAATCATCAACCCCTAGATTAAGCCCCTCGATTTTATCTTTTTCATCGGTTTTGGCAGTGAGAAATACCATGGGGATTTTTTGGGTCCTGGATTCTTTTTTCAATCTCCTAACTAAGTCAATCCCACTCATAACAGGTAACATCCAGTCAACAATAATTAAGTCGGGCAATTTATAGTTTACTTGTTTTAAAGCCTCTTCACCTGTTGTGGCTAGATCAACCTGGTAGCCTGCTCTTGTGAGGTTTAGAGCCAATAATGATTGAATGGCAACCTCGTCTTCTACTACTAATATTTTGCCTAGCAAACAGATAGCTCCTTTTATTAATCTATTAAAACCAGATACTATAAGGTAATACGATATTATGACAAAAATATTACATTCTTTAGAAATTCAAAAGCTTGCAATTAATTTGACGGAGAGGTTATCAAGTGGAGGGGAAGATTAATCAGACAATTGGTATAGATCAAATTATTTTTCATGCCAAATCCCGGTTTGTGGAATTCTCTTTCCAGGATGGTTATAAGGCCAGCTTAACTTGTGAGTTCTTGAGAGTATTTTCACCCTCGGCAGAGGTTAGAGGCCATGCTCATGACCAGGAAGTTCTCCAGGTGGGAAAGAAAAAAATATCGATTGATAAATTGGAGCAGATTGGTAATTATGCTATCAAGATCACATTTACAGACGGTCATAATACGGGTCTCTACTCTTGGGGTTATATTAGAGACCTTGGGGAGAACAAGGATCGGCTTTGGGAAAAATATTTGGAACGTTTAAGGAAAAGTGGTGAAAAAAGATAGTGACCAGGCTCCGCCCGCTTTTAGCCAAGAGGATTTTGGATTTGAAAGGGTCTCTCAAGAAGACAAAACTCGCAAGGTGCAGGAAGTATTCTCTTCGGTTTCTCTGCGATATGATCTCATGAATGACTTAATGTCATTAGGTCTCCACCGTATGTGGAAAAGATTTGCTATTGATCTTTGCCGTCTCGGACCTAATGACCGTGTCTTGGATTTGGCTGGTGGGACAGGAGATTTGACCAGATTAATTGCAAAAAAAGTTAGTAAGAATAATGTAATAATTGCTGACGCTAATAATGAAATGCTGACACAAGGGAGATCTCGCCTATTAGATTTAGGTTTAAATGTCCAGGTGGTACAATGCGACGGGGTATCCATACCTTTTGCATCGAATACGTTCGATTGTGTCACTGTGGGTTTTGGGATAAGAAATATGACACAAAAAGAAACAGCTTTAGCAGAAATCAACCGTGTACTTAAATGGGGTGGAAGGGCCATAATTTTAGAATTTTCTGACGTATGGGAACCTATGAAGAAAATATATGACGCCTACTCATTTAGCTTTTTACCATATTTAGGTGGAAAAATAGTCAAAGACGTTGCAAGTTATCGATACCTTGCTGAATCGATAAAAATGCATCCATCACAAAAATTATTTAAGAAAATTATGGAGCTATCAGGATTTAGTTTTGTCGAGTTTTATAACTTAACAATGGGTGTGGTAGCAGTCCATAAAGGGATCAAGTGCGAATGAAACTCAGTTCCAAAATCGTGGCGAAGTTGGTTAATCATTTGTTGAGTAATGATGATGCCCTAACGAATTTATTGGCGACTTGCCATCCGAAGGTTTTTCATGTTTCAGGCCCATCCTTAAATTTGGCTTTCGCTGTTTCTAAATATGGTCACCTCGAGCCGGTTTTTGATAAAAACGAACCAGACGTTATTATAAAAATTCCTTTTAAGGCATTCACTGATCATCCGTTCGATATTGAGGGTGTAAAAAAAAATGTTGAGGTTTCAGGCAATGCTGAGTTTGCATCAATTTTATCAAAAATTTTGTCTAGTTTAAATTGGGATTATGAGAATGATCTTAGTTCTGTTTTCGGGGATATTTTGGCTAGTCGTATAACTATTTTTATACATAATTTAGCCCAAATATTAAAGGAAGGAAAAGATTCCCTGGCGGCCAACGTTTCAGAATATTTGACTGAAGAAGCCCACTTGCTAGTGGGGAAACATGAAATAAATTCTTATATCAAAGACGTAGACAATCTGCGGGATTCAGTAGAGCGATTGACTCAAAGAATTAGTCTTTTAGAGGAAAAAGTATAATTAAATGGTGATTGACCAAAAATTAGGGTTCGAATTTTTAGGATGCATTTTTTTCGTTTAATAAAAATTACTTGGACTATTTTACGATTTGGTCTAGACGAGCTTGTTTTTTCTACTAAGCGTCTAACGTTTATTCAGACGATATGTAGGGTAACTTTTTTTTGGAGAACTCTGCAGGGTTTAAGGGGAGTTAGATTGCGGCTCGCCTTAGAGTCGCTCGGTCCAATTTTCGTTAAATTTGGGCAAGTACTCTCGACAAGGCGAGATCTTTTGCCCGAAGACATTGCGAATGAACTATCTCTATTGCAAGACCGGGTGCCGCCGGTTCCTTACCAGGATATTAAACCCATAATGACCAGTGCCTATGAGGGGGATATAAATAATGTTTTTCGATCATTCAATCCTGTGGCCGAAGCAAGTGCATCAGTGGCTCAGGTTCATTTTGGGGAATTATTAGATGGTCGCAAAGTGGCTATAAAAATACTTAGACCTGAAATTCGAAAGGTTATTAATAAAGATATTCGCTTGTTGAACACAGCAGCCTGGATTATCGAAAAAATGTTGCCTGACGGTAGACGATTAAAGCCCCGGGAAGTTGTGGGGGAATTCGAAAGGCACCTTTATGATGAACTTGATTTGCTTAAAGAGGCTGCAAATGCCAGTCAGTTAGGAAGGAATTTCCCAAATTCTGCGTTGCTAGACACTCCAGATGTATACTGGGATTTTTGCAGAACTCAAGTAATGGTTATGCAAAGGATGTCTGGAACCCCTGTTAGTAAAACTTCTAAACTAAGGGATAAAGGCATTAATTTAAAGAAGTTAGCAAGCTCTGGAGTGGAAATATTTTTTACCCAGGTGTTTCGAGATGGTTTTTTTCATGCTGATATGCACCCTGGTAATATATTGGTTGGAGATGATGGAAGATATATTGCCCTAGATTTCGGTATTATGGGGACATTGGGGGAGACAGACAAACAGTATTTGGCTAGAAATTTTATAGCTTTTTTTCGAAGAAATTATCGAGATGTGGCACAGGCACATGTTGATGCTGGTTGGGTTCCTCCAGATACTAGAGTAGAAGAGTTTGAAGGGGCGATTAGGGCTGTTTGCGAACCTATTTTTGATCGACCATTAAAAGAAATCTCATTTGGGAAACTATTGTTACAATTATTTAGAACTGCCCGGCGATTTAATGTGGTTATTCAACCGCAACTTGTATTGCTCCAGAAAACACTCTTGAATATAGAGGGTCTTGGGCGAGAGTTGGACCCCGATCTTGATTTGTGGAAGACCGCTAAACCATTTCTTGAGCGGTGGATGTCTCAGCAGCTGGGTATCCGGGCTTTGCTATCTAACCTTAGCAGGGAGGCACCAGTGTGGGGAAACATTTTGCCAAAATTGCCAGCACTCATTTTCTCTGCCTTAGAGCAAAGTAAAATTGATTTGCGTGATCAGGAAATTAAATCTCTGACCGCGCAACAAAGAAGACTTGAAAAAGCTATATGGATTATGGGGGGGGGATTTATGGGGTCTTTAGGAATCATAATATATTTTTATTTCTCAGGCTTCCTGTAAGAATAAAAAGAAATATTTAATTGATCTGTAACAAACATTTTGCATCATTATGATAGGCCAAGTTATATGACTAGGCAGAGTTGTCGTTCTGTAAATATATTTTTTAACAGACACGTAAATCAGGTTTAAAATGGAGATGGAAAATGAAACTTAAACTTAAACCGTTAAAGGGGGGTGTAGTTGTTGGGAGCATCTTGGTGTTGACCAGTATTTCAGTTGGGGCATTCGCCGGTACTGCTGATGCGCTGATAGAAAATTTACGCACTAAGGGTGTTATCTCGGAGGAAGAATACAAAAGCCTAAAAGAAATATCTGGTCACGAAGCAGAAAAAGCTAAAAACCTTAGCAAGAAGATTGAAAATCTATTTAAGGAAAATAAAATAAAGAAAAAATACCCAGTGGTAAAAGTCGAAGGGAGAATGCAACTTGACTACCGTGACCATTCCCCAGATGCTACTGCGGACCTTAAAGGAAAACCGTCTCAATCAATTGATGTTCGTCGAGCTCGACTCGGAGGTAAAATAAAACTTACAGATAATGCCAAAGCAGAGATTGTTTTAGATATTGCTGAAGATGATGCTGTTTTGGACGTCGGATATCTTGATTATGAATTGCCCAGTGGGATCACCATGGTGCTTGGAAAAAACAAAGTTGACTTTTCGTTAGAGGAAATGACGAGCTCCAGGTGGATTGATTTTATTGAGCGTAGTATGGTCAATACATATGGAGGTGTAGGCAAAAACCCTCAAATAGGACTGAAGGGAACTATTGGAGACATCGGGGGGTATAAACTTATGTATGCATCGTTTGACACTAACGATTCCTCAGATGGGAAACAAATTGGATTTCGAGGGACGGTAAATATGGGGGAAAAGAATCACTCCGTTTATCATCTGGGGCTAGGTATGACTAAAGGTGATCGAGCCGAGGGTGAGGTAGATAGAACGTACGCTGGGCGTGGGCAGAAGTTTTTCAAAGCCAGTGCTGATATAGATACAGCATCAGGAAACTATCAGCATTCGAGGCGGGGATTTGAGCTGGCAGTGGCCCTAGGCTCCCTCAAGGTTCAGTATGAGCATGTAACCACCGGTTACAGTGGTATTGATGCAACTACAAACGCGGGTTCTTTTGATAAAAAGATTATTACTAGTTACCTTACTTTAATGTATCTGGTAACTGGAGAAAATTATGCGAAAAGCTATAAGACAGGAGCTGGTAAATTCGACAAAATAGAGCTCAATGATAAAGACAAAGGTGCTATTGAAGTTGGTTTACGATATTCCGAGTTTGACGGAAGCGATTGGGATGCAGGTAATGGGCCGAGGACCGCCACGGGGTACTCATCTGAAGCATATTCAACCACCTACGGTATAAAGTGGATAGCAACCCCAAATATTAGATTTATGCTTAACTATCAGGTAACAGATTACGAGAATTTGGTAACAACTGTTAATAACCAGAAGAAAGAGAAAACTTGGTTAACGCGAGCCCAATTTTCTTTTTGATAAACGAATTACCGGGAATGTAATTTTTATAGCGAATCGATCCTTACGATCGAATATTTGTCTGTATTATTTGTAATGATAAATTATTTCGTCTATTAGTTTTTGAATATCATGGCACCTTAAGGAATTTATGCCAGCAGCTTCAAAACGACCACCACCTGATGGAAATTTCCTTGCTATTTCTGAGGCCGGGAAGATGTGATTAGTCGGTTTTCTTATGCTAACTGTGTAGTCATGGTCTCTTTTCAGTAAAACCAATTGAGCAGATTTGTTATCTTTTTCAATTAATCTATTGGCAAGTAACCCAGAGATTCTTCGGGCCCATTTTTTGTTTGGAAGACGAGTAATCACCAAGTTTTTGATTCTTTCGCTAGAGGCGTCTAAACCTCTCTGAAAATCTTCCTGCATTTGATTACGTAAAGAGGTAACTATTTTTTTTTCTGATGCCAAAAAATCGAAAGGGTTACAATAGTTCTGAATTTGGCGATACAAATCTTCAGGAGCTATGTATAAGTCTTCAATACTTTCACCGTAGGAATTGTAGTTAATTATCTCTCCTAATACTCGAATGGCCTCCAATTTGTTGGCTGAAAGTCCCATTGCTGTGCCTAGGCTTTGAGCCTTGGCCTGAAAGTTATCGCCGTAACAAGCTACTAATGCCCAAGATCTATATCGCCCTTTCAAGTATTTGTCGACCATGAGGCTAGAACAAACACCTTGTTCTGATGTTAGATAAGTCCGAAAGTTTGGATGATCCGGGGCGGATAGGGATGAATGGTGGTCAAACCACTCAAATAGAGCCCCATTTTTTAGGCCGTTTTTCAACGCTTTAATGTTGCTATCAATGCTAATATCAAAGACTGATACTATGTCATTTTGTGCAAACACAACTTTATTTAATAGTTTTATGTCCCTTTTCACGCCGGTGATTAGATTCCTATCACTAGGTTCACTTAATCTTAACTGGTGTAAAGCGCAGATGCCATCAGCATCTCCGTTAAAAATATCGTACTCAGCCATTAGACATATGATCCTTGGGTGAACGTAAAAAACAGTTATAATATGCCATTAGTCAGAGAAATGTTTAAAGACTCCAAAGTTACCACGCTTTTGTTGCTAGAACCACCAAGCTACCTATGAGTATCTTGATAGAAACTATCATTATGAAATTTACGATCGGCCATGACTAAAAAGTTAGATTTATTGTAATTTTGGAAGTTTTATTAAGATTTTTCAAATCCGGAGCAGAATGACAAGCTTTTTGGTAACAAATTTTAATACATTGAAACTTCTATTCTATGAAGTAACGTTTTTCAAAAGCAACGACCATGATTAATTATAATAGCTTGAAAGGTGAAAGTTAAAAATTTGAGTCTACTTCAGGGAAAAAAAGTTGTAATTGATGGTGCAGTCGGCGATTTAGAGGTGAAAGTTAATGAGCCCCTTAATGGCTTAGACTCAATTGGCTGTTTAATAATAGCGCATCCACACCCGATGCAAGGCGGGACTATGGATAATAAAGTGGTACATACATTAGCTCGGGCAGGTTTGGCGTCTAATTATGCCGCTTTGCGCTTTAATTTTCGTGGGGTAGGTGCCAGTGGAGGGGATTTTGATAACGGCATTGGCGAAGTGAGTGACATGTTGAAGGTCACTGAATATGCCACAAATTCACTTCATTATCAAAACATAGTTCTGGCAGGGTTTTCTTTTGGTGGGGCGATTGCTGCTCGAGTTGCAAGGGATAGGTCCTGTAAGGGCTTGATACTAGTGGCTCCCGCCGTAGACAGATATGCTATCGGCGATGTAAGCAATAACCTACTAGTTATTCATGGAGATCAGGATGATGTGGTCCCGCTTCCATCAGTTTTGTCGTGGGGAAAGTCTCAAAAAATTCCAATCACTGTCTTTCCTGGAGCAGGGCATTTTTTCCATGGGATACTGTTGCCTTTGCAAAATTTAGTAAAGCACTTTCTCTTGGGTCTAAAATAGCGAGAAACATCCTACGAGATATAAAAAATGCTCATTTTAAAGTCTCTTCATATCATATCAATGGTTGCTTGGTTTGCTGGCTTGTTCTACCTGCCTAGACTGTATGTTTATCACTCTATGGCCGAGGATAAAATTAGTAGGGAGAGGTTTAAAATAATGGAGAGAAAGTTGTTCTATGGAATTATGATTCCTAGTTCTTTGGTAACGGTGGTTTCTGGAATCTGGTTGTGGACAGGTTGGGGGTTTTATGGTGGTTGGCTTCATGCAAAAGTCTTTTTAGTAGTTCTTTTAATAGGCTACCAAGTTTGGTGTTGGCGTCTTTTAGTTGATTTTAGTGAAGATAAAAATAAGCATACCCACGTCTGGTATCGTTGGTTTAATGAAATACCAGTCATTTTTTTAATATTGATAGTTTTCTTGGTAGAGTTGAAGCCGTTTTAATAAATTACTTATATGGAAATGTTCCTAAAAAACGATTTGATCAAAAAAAATCTAAATGAGGTTCGTAATCGAGTGGCGAGCGCTGCTAAATCCAGCAAGAGGATGCCATCTGAAGTAACATTATTAGCTGTGACAAAAGGTGTTTCCGTTGAGGTTGTTATTAACGCCCTGTTTGAGGGGCAAAATAAATTTGGTGAAAACTATGTCCAGGAGGCTGTAGATAAAATAGAGAGAGTAAATGAAAAGTTGATTGTAATGGGAAAAAACATGACTACTGAATGGCATTTTATTAGTCCGATACAAAGCAATAAAACAAAAGTGGTAGCCAAATATTTTGATTGGGTTCACTCCGTGGATAGACTTAAAATAGCGGAAAAACTGTCAGCTTTTAGGGAAAGTAGTAAAGGTCCTCTCAATATTTGTATACAGGTTAACACCAGTGGTGAGAAAACTAAACAAGGTATTTCTTATAATCAGGCATGCAAATTTGCAAGTATGATGCAAGATCTGCCAAATTTACGGCTTCGGGGGTTGATGACTATACCGACAAGAACGAAGGATCCCGAAACTTTGAGGATGGAGTTCAAAATGCTTTATGATCTAAGGGATAAATTGAATGAGCATGGTGCAAAATTGGATACTTTGTCTTTAGGTATGAGCTCAGATTTGGAGTTAGCTATTCAAGAAGGCTCTACAATGATAAGAGTCGGGACTGCTATTTTTGGGCCTCGGGGTTAAGATGAAATATGCGATTTCGAAGCAACAAAGTGGGGGTCTATTAACATGGAGTATTTTCTATGGATAAGCTTAAGATAACTTTCATTGGTGGGGGAAATATGGCAAAGGCTCTTATCAAAGGATTGATTTCTGACGGTTTATTATCATCTAGCATTACTGTAGTAGATACAGACCCCCGTGCTCGGCAGACCCTGACTGGAATGGGGGTTAATGTTTGCGAGAATAAGCGGCTACTAGGGGAGTCAGAAATAGTGGTTTTAGCTGTAAAACCTGACAACCTCGAAAAAGCTGTTAATGGTCTGGTATTAAATAAAGACAGGGATTTGGTTATTAGTATTGCAGCAGGTGTAAAGATAAGAACATTGAACCGTTGGCTTAAAGGGCACAACAAAATTATTAGGGCTATGCCGAATCTACCGGCACTAATTGGGGAGGGGGTCACAGCAATTTATGCAGACTCAGAGATTAATGCGTCGGAAAGAGATCTTGCAGGTATGGTTTTAAAGGGGGTTGGTAAAAATATCTGGGTTTTGGAAGAAGATCAAATAGACATTGCCACAGCATTGTCTGGTAGTGGGCCAGCTTATATCTTTTATGTGTTAGAGATAATGGAGGGGGTGGCGTTGGAGATGGGTTTGGAAAAAGAAATTGCCCGGAATTTGGTAATAGGAACAGTACTTGGAAGTAGTAAACTTGCTGCTGATAGCCAAGATAGCCCGAAAGTCTTAAGGAAAAAGGTTACTTCAAAAGCGGGAACAACCGAAATGGCATTAAGTAAGCTAAAATCTGGTCACATAGACAAGGTTTTTCAAGAAGCGATTAAAGCAGCATATTTGAGAGCCGTAGAAATAGGTGATACTAATGACAGATAATTTAGGAAAATTTAAATGAAAGAGGCTTTTCTTTTTGTTTTTGGCTCAATTTTTAGCATGTTTTCTTTTATGCTGATTTTTCGATTTTTTTTTCAGCTGACGTTGTCCTCACATGAACATCCAATTTTAAAATTTGTTTATGCGATGACCAATTTTGTGGTTTTTCCCGCGCGGAAAGTTATTCCAGGAATTTTTGGTTATGAAATTGCCAGCTTAGTATTAGCAGGAATTGTGGAAATCTTGTTATTGTTAGGGACTCGATTACTACTTGGGTACAGCGTGTCTTGGTCACTATTTTTGCCGCTGCTGGCTTTAGTAAGCATAGTTAAGACGATAATCTACATTATTTTGTTTGCGGTATTCATTCAAGCCATATTATCTTGGATAAATCCATTTAATCCGATGATGAGTTTTTTGCAAAGCATGACTGGTCCTTTTCTAAAAAATATTCGTAGAAAGATACCACCTGTCGGAGGGGTTGATTTATCTCCGCTTGTTTTAATTTTTATCTGTCAAATTCTTTTGATCTGGCCGATAGGGTCTATGGAATTTTATTTGATTAGCAAAATATAATTAAATTTATGGTGTTTTCTTCGGAATAACAACATAGTGGTCAATGATTTCATTAACAAGAGTACGTAGCTCATAAATATTAGATCGGTCTGCTTTAGCGCTGTCAGCTAATTGAAACATTTTATTATAAAGGTTTACATTATCAACTTGCTTGAGAATAATGAATTCATCCTCTTCATCAATAATTACCTTCCATTTTTCTCGGACAATTTCCCAAAAATGTTGAGTTCGTTCCCAATATTGGTGACCAGCAGAAAAATCGAAGTCTTTAATCAACTCATAACGACTGATACCCATTTCCCGTGATAAATAGGGGAGTTTTTCATCGATCTCTCCCGTGGGTTTTAACACGGTTTTTAAGTTATCTTCTTCTTGAACCCACCCGCTATTGGTAATTGATATTCTATTGGTTCCTGTGAGCATTTGATAATCGTCTCTAACACTAAATTCTCTACGTGGTAGAGGGCGATAGGTTATTTGACTTGTCCAAATGGAACTATTTTTTGTATGCTGCCATCGACCAATCCCCTCATATCTGGGGGAGTCATCAACTTGAAAAACGGATTGAGACCACGTGCCTTCTATATTTTTAGGTTTCAAGGTTTTTCTTTCCCACTTGTTTTGGCCGGTGAATATATGGAGACGAGCATCTTCATATTGCCAATCTTGTCGCCAGTGCTTCATAACCATTGGTTCTGAGATGGAGCCGTCGTCTAATAAGAATCTCATTACTAGTACGTGTTGTAGACTTATAAAATCTTCTCTCTCTTCAACTAAATAAATGAATTCAGTCCCCCAGCTTTGATAAGGAGCGGGTGGCACATAGTTTTTTGTGAATCCTATGGTTTCAATAAAGTCAAAAGACGCGCGGTAAGCTCCTTGCATAGCCAAAATAGCCGCCTTATCTTTTTCAAACAGAGTCGTGGTTGGTTCACGGTTTGGTTGGTCATCCCGTGTGGTGAGCAAAACATCAGGGCCCAATGTAAGTCCACCTCTAGGAGTCAGGCTTGAGTCTGAGTGATAAAGCCATGAAAAGGTGTATTGTCTTTTACTATCAGCCGCCAGTGAATCTCCAGCTGATGAAAGAATTAAGGTCAAACAAAGTAGATTTATTATCGTATCGCTAGTCACAGATTTGTGCACTTGTTTGGACATCCACCCTAATTAGCTTGATAATCCGTGAGATTTTAATAGCTTAAATGTCTCATAGACAGGCAACCCGACTACTCCACTATAACTTCCAGATATACTAACGGTAAAAATATTAGCTTTTCCCTGTATGGCATATGCTCCAGCTCTGCCATAAGACTCTCCCAGAGCCACGTATCTTCGGATTTCTTCATCCTCAAGGTGACAAAATGTTACTTCGGTGGTGGAGTATGCTTCATAGGTTTCATCATGCTTTTTCAAAGCAACCGCGGTATGGACACTGTGAGATTTCCCAGAGAGTTTTCTAATTATCTCAACAGCATCTTCTTGGTCCTTTGGTTTTCCTATTATGTAGTCTCCCAACCCCACCGAGGTATCCGCCGCCAAAACTGGATAAGTTAACAATTGTCGGCGCTGGCTTAATTCCCATCCTGCCATCGCCTTTACTTTTGCTACTCTTTTAACGTATTCTAAAGGTCGTTCTCCTATTTGCGGTGTCTCATCAAATCCTCCATCCCCCTGAAACCCCTCCCTTAGGACTAACGTTTCAAAATTAACGCCCATTTGGGATAGTAGATCCCTACGTTGGGTGCTTCTAGATGCTAAGTATATACTTTTGAAATTGTTCACAATAACTTTCTTAAGGTGGTGTTTTTATGATCTATGGTAAGGATGGTTTTTCATGATAGATACTACTCTGTAAATTTGTTCTGTCAAAACAACTAGAGCTAGGTGGTGGGTCAATGTCATCGGAGAAAGCGAGAGTAAAAAATCTGATTTTGATTTAATATTCTTATCTATCCCATCTGAACCTCCAATAAGGAAACAAAGGGCTTTCCCGCTTTCCACCCAAACGTTAAATTTATCATGAAATTTTCCGGTATCGAAATTTTTGCCTTTTTCGTCTAAGGCAACTGTGAAACTATTCTTAGGAATATGAGAGGCAAGCTTTTTTGCCTCCGCAGCTAATATGGTGCCGACATTTTGACCTCTATTTTTTTTAATACTGACAGGCTTTATCTTTTTTATGACTAGTGAAAAATCTGTGTCTAATCTTGCAACGTAGCGGTCCAGTGCTTCATTTACCCATGCCGGAAATCGATTGCCAATGGTGATAATGTATATCTTCATGCTTAAGGTTATTCTGTGACTTCCTTTTGTTTAATAGACCATAGTTCCTCAAGCTTATAAAATTCCCTACTCTCTGCCTGCATAATATGGAGTATTACATCCCCAATATCAATTAACACCCAATCCCCATTGACGAGTCCTTCTACCCCAAAGACTTTTTTCCCAAGTGATTTAACCTCTTCTTGTATTTTCGTCGTGGCGGCCCTGCTTTGTCTACCCGAAGAGACCGTCGCAATGATCACGTAATCGAAAAGTGCTGTAATATGTGAAACCTCGAAAGTTGCCACATCAGTGGCTTTGATGTCATCAAGTGCATGAATGATTATTTTTGTTAAGGGGTTTTTGATTTTTTTATCGTCTATATAAATTCTCCATTTTTATGTAATCATGCACAGCTTTTGGGACAAGGTACCGAAGGCTCTTATTCTGATGCAATCGAGTTCTTAACATTGTAGAAGAAATTGCAAGATCTGTGAACTTGTAGATAAAAATCTTCCCTGAAGCAAGATTAGTTAATTGATTTTTGTCTTCCGTTATCCGCTTATCTATTTCCATTTGCAAAGTATTTGAATTTGTTTTCAGTAATTCTTTGTATT
>MDTG01177267.1_pt1 | contig 21758 bp, 16 predicted proteins | sample 811421 | NCBI WGS metagenome assembly MDTG01 (sample SAMN05326645, study PRJNA326480) | marine metagenome | isolation source: seawater | place: Pacific Ocean: South East | collected 2011 | reverse complement strand
GGAATTTCTGATAGGAAGAAGTCATGTTTTCGAGCTAATTTCCTAGCCTTTTGCCGAGTGCCACCGAGTTCCTCAATCTGTGTGGGATCAATTACAACAATTCCAGCACTTTTGGCCTTTGCAGCCATTTCTCCTTCCGCGAACATTGCGATACTTGGTTCTCGACCACGACCTGCAGGTAGTCGAATTTCTTCTTGAATACGATTATTTGGGTTCTTCAAATCGACATCTTTGATTGTGAATGCGAACTCCACAGATTCTACGAATTTACGTTCAGGCGCTTCAGATAATGCCTGCTCAATTGCTTGTTTGATATTTTCTTCCATTATTTTTCACCCCCGCGGTAAGCGAGGGTAGAACCCTCTCCCGCAACCCGTGACTTTTCTCAATTAAACTGTGAATCAAAATCTCCTTTCTTTACTGCTGCAATAGCATCCTTTGGACGCATACCTTCGACATTTACGCGCATAGATACACAAGTGCCCATGACCTCTAAAGCCCGAGCCTTCTGTGTAGCCCCAGTCAACTTGTCCTTCTTGGTCTCTGAGACCTCAATAACTTGCTGAATAGTTAGATTCTCAGTAGATGCATCCCATGAACCGTTACACTTCTTCTGACCGAGCTTCTTTAGCACGGTGTGTGGTGTTTCATCACGGGCTGACATACTGAACTCTCCATTGTTGGGGACCGGGCGACCTACTTCCTCTATTTAACACGCGCGAGCATCCCTCATTACTCATCGACACGCTGAGTTACGCGTACTTGATCTGCTCGTATTGTCATTGGAATTGGAATTGCTGCATCGAATAATTCGACAGTAACCTCTTCTTTATTCTCAGCAACATTGGTAACACGAGCGCGCTCGCCCTTGAATGCTGAACTTCGGATTTCGACAATATCTCCTTCCTCAATTCCTGCCGTTGCAGCTTTCGGTTCGAGGTAATGCATTACATCTGCCAGAGGAGAAGTACCATCCAGAACTTTTCTGCAGTTCTTTAGGGGGGTTGTTCTATCGCCAGCCCTTCCAATCAGTTTCTCAACGTGGTGGAGTGCACTTGCTTCTAGGAAAATGTAACCGCGCATCTGCGTACTTGGTGGACATAACACACCAAAGATTTCGCCCTGGATGTCTTTGAGAGATCCAGTACCACCCAGTCGGGCTTGAATTTCATTTGCCACTTTCTGTTCTTGATTCTGTGTGCATTTCAAAATATACAGATAAGCCGCAACATCTCCATATAGTTCTCCAAATTGTGGAATAGTGTAGGACTTTTCCGAGATAGAACCCGGGTCCACCCATTCTGAATTAGTGTACAGAGTCTTTGGTTCGACTTCAGCAGTTTCAGACATGAAAAGTACGGGTGTAACGTCGTTTAGCCTATTTCCAAATTCAAGTCCACGAGGTGCAGCGCTCCTAACATATGTTAGATTTGCAGCGGAAATACCTGTGGCCTCTTCGATACGACTTGTAATTGCATCAATATCTGTAGCATCACCTATTCCATAAACGCCATCCCAAGCACCAGGGAAATCTGCAACGCCCTCGGCTCTTTGCATTAACAGAACTTGATTTTCGTGTCTTACGAAAGCGACAAATGCATCTGACATAATTAGTACCTCCAAAATTAATTTGTGAGCCAATCGAAGAATGATGGAAGGACATTATCCATCAATACGAGCATAACAAACCCGATGAATCCAAGGACGAACATACCTATTCCACAAACAATGCATGTCTGGCGGAATTCAAGTGATGTAGGTTTTCGAGCCATACGAATAATTCGTGCCCATGACCCCTTCCCCAAACCACGGATTCCGGATTCAAGACCGTCCTGCCAAGACTGGACTCGATCTTCGAATGAACCACCTTTCGCGCCATTTGCTTGGTTATCACTGGACATGGTACAACCTCAGGGATGCCTCGCGACCTACCAATCTTTCTTAAACAATCCGAGTGCTAAACATTCGAAATATTCACCAGTTTAGATTCAGTTTACGAACTCAATAGTTCGATTTCTGAGTGTTCTCAATTGTTGGTGAGCCGCAGCTCCGAATATTTGCTGACTCTTGACACCAGTCAATACCAACATCACTCGAATCTCACTTCCCATTGTCGGGTCAACAGTGGCTCCCCAAATAATCCGTGCATACGGATTGATTTTCTCTCGGATTTGTTGGGCACAAGCTTCTGCTTCACCTAGCGTAAGGTTTGGCCCACCTATTACATTTACAAGAGCACCACGTGCATCGCTAACATCGATATCCAATAGAGGACTATCCAAAGCTTCGATTGTTGCATCTATTGCCCTATCAGTGCCACTAGATTCTCCAAGTCCGATCATTGCCATGCCACCGCCATTGAGCATCACAGAGCGCAGATCTTCAAAGTCCAGATTCACTAAACCTTCCTTTGTTACCAACTCAGTTACACCAGCAATACTGCGCATTAGTAACTCATCAGCTACGCGGAAGGCGGCTTCAATTGGCAAATCTCGTACACCATCAACAGAGAGTAATTTCTCATTTGGAAGAACTACAACCGTGTCGCATACTTCTCTCAGCCGCTCCAATCCCCATTCGGCATTCTGGCGTCTTAGGGTACCTTCTGAATCAAATGGATATGTTACAACTGCAATTGTTAGGGCTCCTGCTTCTTTTGCTAACCTGGCAACGACGTGTGCAGATCCTGTACCGGTTCCTCCACCCAGTCCTGCAGTGACAAATGCTAGATCGCAGTCTTCTACAACTTTTTGAATCGCTCTTTCAGATTCAAAAGCTGCTTTCTCACCTTTTTCAGGATCTCCGCCTGCACCACGACCTCTTGCAGTTCTACCAATCAGCATTTTGTTGTCAATGCCTACTTTAATGAGATGTTGAGCATCAGTATTTACTGCATAACCACGAATAGATTCCTCATCCAATAGTCCCGCTGTGTTCAACCTATCAACCGTGTTTCCTCCGCAACCGCCACAACCAAACACTCTGATTTTTGGTTGTAATGATTTCAGTAATTGATGCAACTCAGCATTATTTGCTGAAGGTGCATTATTGGAGACGGTCCCATCCGTATCGTTTTCATCATCTTGCAATTCTAATACCCTATCTATGAGATGGCGCATGATGTCAGGCTCGCTGTCGGTATCATAACCGTTACGTTCAGAAATCTGTTGAGAAAGCGATTTTACGACCCTTCAGAAAATCCCGTTGATTGCCTTGCAGTACCCCAATCAATAACCAATCGTGCATAGGAAAGATACTTCTGGAAGCACTACCTAGTCACTTTATGCGCATCCGGGTCTTATTGGTGCTGTTTATTTTGCTCAGTTGTGCTTGGTCATACACCCCAACGGAGTTAGTTGAAGATACAAAAGCATCTGAAACACAGACAAATCAGGCTGTAAATTGGAATCTCTATGACCGCCCAATTCCGCAATCAGGATGGGCTCCAATGCTTTGGCAACCACAGCCAACAGGTATGTTGTGGGAAGTAGATTTCTCGCCAAATGGAGAACTGATAGCTGCCGTAGATATCTCAACGAATTTACTTTCAGTTTGGAATTCTAGTGATGGTCGAGTTGTATTCCATGCCCCTCATTCCAATTCTCTAGTCGACATTGTATGGTTGAATGACGAATATGTATTGGTTGCAGACAGTGGTTCTAGATGGTATAGCTACAATGTTATCGACACAGGAGAGTATTGGCCTATGAATAGTACAACTTCTAGAACAGGTCAGTGGACTGCTGATTTGACAGGAAATTATCCTGGTTCACTATGGGGACTTGACATTACTCACGACCGTAGTCGAGTGGTATTCTGTGGCATGATCAATGATCCAAATATCGGCGGAGAAATCGTGGTGGCATCCTCGCAATTTTTTATTGACGGTTCGGAATCATTCAGTGCACATGTTTACACAACTGACTGGGGCACAGATTGTGCAATATCTGATAATGGTACATTTGTCGCATCTCTGAACAGGATTCAGGGGCAGAGTGCAGGTGCATATCACGATACGGTCTCCGGTTGGAATGTGGAAAATTCGAACTTAGCTCAGGCATGGAACCGGAATGTAGCAGGAAGCCAGTCTATGGCCTGGGCAATTGATTTCTCACCTCAAGGCCAGACATACACAATTGCATATAATCGCCCTACGGAAGGAGTAGTTACAGATTTCTTCACTGATTCAGGTACTATCAATTGGTATGCTCCAGTCCCTCAAAACGTATCTTCTCTTCGTTGGTCACCATTGGGTAATGGGCTTGCTGTAGGTTTACACAACCCAGGTCGATTGATGATGATGGATTATGCAGGAGGAATAATTGGTGACTACGGTTGGCATGCTACTGTTTGGAACAACAAACCGTATCCCTCAGATGTTACAGCTATAGCAATAGATAATCACGGTCACCAATTTGCGACAGTTGGAAAGGATGGCTCAGTTGAGATACACGTAGCAGATTCTAATTTGCAATTGTCAATACATCGGAGATATAGCCCTGATTATCTTAGGGAGATAGAGATCCATTCTGAGGATTCAGTAATTGCGTTTGCCGAATCAAATGGAGTAATTAGTTTACGAGATACATATGGAGGCGGGTTATTGAGACAATGCTTCCACCCTGACTTTGATCAACCAATCGATGAATATCCATTTGCAAAGAGTGTGGTTATGCGTGATAATATTGCAATTGCTGGTTTTTCAGATGGCACAATTTTAGCATGTGGAGGGGATGGCAAAGAATTGTGGAATTGGCGTATACCACAACACCATCCCTCTTTCGAATCATTCGGTCGAATTGATATTCACCCGATTGAGAACTTACTTGCCATATCTTGGACACAAAACCATTCAACGTCTGGTTTTGCAAGTAAGGTTTCAATTCTAGATATTGATGTAATGGCAGAAGTTATTGGTTGGGGGTATGGAACTGAATATTGGCCATTAGAATTCAGTCCTGACGGAGCATTCCTCGCCTCTTCTGCGCAAAACGGTTCGGTTAGATTGTGGTTGACAGAAGATCCCGATCCATTACTTTGGACTGACCAAGGAGTGCAATATTCTCACTCAAATTATACAGGAGTAATTACATGGCATCACGAATTCCATATTTTGATGACAGTTGGTTGGGACAGTCAAGCAATTCTATGGGATGCCGACACCAATCAAGAATTATTCAGATTCCAGTTTGACAGTGAGGGCTTCGGTGCTATATTGAACGACGCCTCCTTCCTAGTTGTTGCAAGTGGAGAAGCACATGATAGTAGCCAAGGGCAGTTAGAAATTTATGATGGATTGAACATGACCAAGATTGGAACTTGGGGACTTGATGGGATTCCAAGAGGACTTGAAATTGGTCACTTTGGGGAATTGATTGTAGCCAATCATACAGGCTCATGGTGGGTTCTAATCCCTGATTCTGATGGTGATGGTGTGGTAGACGATCATGACCAATTTCCGAGTAACCCCTTGCAATGGGTCGACACTGATGGAGACGGATATGGTGACAACAACGCCCCAGGAGCCGGTGGTGATGGTTGCCCTGATATTTGGGGGACTTCATCAATAGATAGGCGAGGATGTCCAGATTCAGACGGTGATCAATGGTCAGATCCAGATGAGAACTGGCCTGCTTGTGTTCAGGGCTTGGGCTATGGTGATGCTTGGCCTAGTAATCAATATCAGTGGTGCGATGCTGATGGCGATGGTATAGGTGACGAATATTACTATGACACAGATATTGTCAGTGGCTTGCGCACCAATGAAAGCGGTGATGCATTCCCTGATGATCCAGCACAATGGAAGGACCAAGATGCTGATTTGATTGGTGATAACTACTCTTATGACTTGGGAACTGACGGTTTACGAACCAACCAAATTGGAGATGCATTCCCGGAAAATCCTGAACAACACCAAGATACAGATGGTGATGGTTGGGGTGATATTTACTATTGGACTGATGGAATAAATGGACTTAGAATTGAAGAAGGCGACGCATTCTTCTTGGATCCATTAGCATGGTCAGATATTGATGGAGATGGCTGTCCAACGGCATCGAGTACAGGTTTGACCATAGATAATCACCCCGAAGATCCTACTAGGTGTGACGAGCCCATGGACTTTGATCTTCCTGGACAATTGAATTTAGATGCAGTAGGAAGCAATTCTACTTGGTCAATTTCTATCGATTGGAAATCAGTAATAGATACCACAGAATCTGTATCTATCTATGGTTTGAGTTGGAATTCCACTGAGGGGATGGAGCATTTAATGCTGAACCTCGAGCCTCCGGGTGCCACTGCATGGTGGGCTACATCGAATTTCGATGATACTGCAATGGTAGAAAACTTTGAACGACAACGTGCGAGCAACCATGACAGATTGACACTGCGTTTAATCAGCACATCACAAGACCAGCAGAAATTAGAATTTTGGGCTAACTTCACATATATCTCCGAAACCACTAACCAACCTCCAGTTGAAGAACCTGGGCCGACATGCAATGAAGGGGAAACTCGTGCTGCCGGAGATGGCTGCAATGATTGTGTATGTATTGACGGGCAATGGGCTTGCACAGAGATGGCCTGCTCACCAACTAGTGACGCATCATCAAGTGAGGGTCTTTCGATGGTCGCTTGGTCCACCATTATCATAGCATTCATCACCATGCTCTTAGTAGGCGTTCTTGTAATCAGGCGCTTCGGTAGTAAAGTAACTGATGATTTCTCAAATGGATTAACTAGTAATCACGCGCCCTGCACAACTTGTGGAGGTCCCGCTCATGAAGCAGTCAATAATGGAAATAAGTGGACGTGGTGTCCTACCTGTAGAAAATGGCTGAATTATATTGGTAAGGCGTAATCAAGCAGTCCCACCACGTGAATATTCATGGTAGTCGACAGCGGGTTGCAGTGTATCTATTGCTGCTTGTAATTTCGCATTCGCTGCTTGTTCGCCAGCCTCTATTGAGGCAATTTGGCGTTGCAGTTCCCGCTTTGTAGAATCGAGTAAAACAGATGCCTTTGCAGGAAGTTCAAGATCAGGATTTAACCATCGTTGGATATCAACTAATAGTTGTCCGAGCGGTTGTGGTGGTGCGCCATCAGGGATTAGTTGGAATTCTTCACCAACTCGATTCACGGGTCCGACAGATTCCAGGATTCTAGATAGTGCAATGCCATCTTTTCGAGCACCTTTCAAGGAGAGTCGAATTTTCTCATGAGCAGCAAGTGGTCTCCAATATGCTTCGATTGAATGTGGTTGTACACTACGTGCTTTCTTCCAATGCGATAAAGCAGCACGGAGCGCACCCTCGCGCGCGCGCACGCGACCGCGTTGTATCTCATCCGTTGCTCTTTCAAGTGCTGCCGCACTAGCTTCTTCTCGCAATCCATTAGATCTCAACAATCTCACATACTGCTTTCGTGCTTTCACAAGCATGGCACCTGCAGCCTTGCTTTCCTTCCATTTTTCTCTCATTTCCTGTATGTTTGCTAAATCTCTCAACGCCATTACTAAATGCCCTTGCTCGGCAAGAGTTTTTCCTTTTTTACTCCAAAGTAATTCACTTAATTCCGAAGCCATGACCTCACTAATTTCGAGCCTACCATCTTGGACATAGCGTCGGTATTGGTCAATGACAGTGGCCGGGTCGCCCATTCCAAACAGTCAACCACCGGCCTATTTTCTTCTCACAGCACGCTTTCTTACGGTTTTCTTAGGAGATTCTTTTGGAGAATCATCTTCGTCATCCCAGTCATCCTCGTCATCGAATTCATCATCACTTGATTCCTCAACAACTTCTGTTGCTTTCTCTTTTCGCTTTGTCTTCTTTGTCCTTCGCTTGCGCTCTCGACCTTCTGACTTTGCAAAGGGATCCTCAGCTTCTTCTCGTTCACTAGCGTCATCATTCAGTGATGCTAGGTCGTTTCGTACATCGGCAGCAGATCCGGCTTCGCCTCCACCTGGGCCACCCATGAATTCCGCCATCCAGTCATCTTCATCGTCATCATCTCCGCCCTTTTTCTTTCGGTCAGGTGATGCAAGAAGAACACTCATCATTGCTACAATAATTAAGATGATATTGAATCCACCCAATGCATAAACCATGAAATAAACTCCTTCGTACATGCTTTCTTCAACTGCTTCAGGTTCGGGTTCCGGCTCGAATATTTCTTGCCCTGCACAAGCGGTTTCATAATCCAGAATAGTTCTCACACAATTGTCAACTGTAAATTGTGTAAACCATTCACGCATATTTCCAGAACTATCCGTTGCACGAATATACACACGTTGCTGATCACCAACATCATGGAATGTTGCAGCCGGTTCCCACCACTCAAACACAAGTGTGTTTGAATCAGTCGAATGAGTTGTCAAGTCAGTCACAGCAGTCCATTCAGTTTCTCTCTGAATATTATTTTCTTTGTATTGGAATTTAATCTCTACAGTTTCGATTAAAACATCATCTGTGACGGCACCATAAACGTGAATTGATTCACCATAGAGGTACAAACTGTTCTGACTAGGTGCGTATACCTCTATAGTCGGTAATTGTGAATCAATAGACCAACCAATTACATCAACAACACCAATATTCCCGGAAATATCCTGGGAAATTAGTGTTGCATGAATCTGGGATGTGTCAAAATCATCAGTTATCTCAAAAGAGTAGCGGTATGCGTTTGCAATAGATCCTTGCAGGGGGTTAACTCTCTCAATCGATTCTTGGTCAGTAAAGGCAGCACCACTGATAATAGTCCCCACCTCATTCACTTCATAATCAGAGGTTCTTAGGTTTAGAATTGGATATTCACTTAGAGGTTCATCAGAATAAATGACCAATCGATAATCTCCTGAACGTAGGGAGTCCACAACTTCTCCCTCATCATTTTCAACTTCAACAGTCAGTTGTGGCGGTGTTGTATCTTCTACAACTGACCTTGCGTTCATGGACATCGAATATTGTGTATTGGTATTGCCCCACTGATCAGTAGTAGTCACTGCATACCACGTGTTCTTGTCCAAATCATCCGGCAATGGGACCACTCGAGTAAATGTGGCCTCAACATTATCCGATGCAACAATTGGGTCAAGCAAAGGAGTCCAACCACTTTCGTTAGAAATGTCGCCAGTTAACAACTCGCTATTTCCATTAAATGGATCCGAATCACTTCTCCAGATTTGATAAGTTTCTCCAGTCTCAGTCAAGTCATTTACCCATCTCAGAACAGTGATTTTTTCATCTCCCTGTTCAGTAGTGTAAACATCTTGCAAGAAGGGTAGGGATGGACGTAGTGTGTCTTCATCGATAGGACCCCAACAATTCTGGATAAATCGCAAATCTTCATACGGTTGTGATGACATACTGTATCTTGCCATACTAGATACGCAGTAATAACTGGTGCGAGCGAGATCATCTTCAATTTGAACAGTTGCAGTTTCAACCGAATCAGGAACCGTTGCAACAAGTTCAGCATTCTCTTCCAAATTAGTCAACGAAGTCAGTCTAAAACCGGCGCGCCAAACATGATATTGTTCACCCTCCACACCTATTTGGTCAGTCCACGTAATTTGTGTTTGTCCACCGCCTAGATATTGAGCAACAACATTTGTTGGCTCAGCTATCCAAGGTGTGAATGTATCCTCAGCAATCGCATCTGATTCTTGAAGAGCTGCACTTGCGGAGACAACACTGTTGTGGTTGCCATTAACATCTGCTGCAGTTACAGCGTAATATGCCAATCCAAGCATACCCCTCTCAACTTGATGCATGTAACTTCCATCACCATCGTTTGCGGTTCCAATTAATTCCACGCCTGATGCTATTGTGCTGTTAATCGGAGTTCCTGATCTCCAGATATTGTATGTTTCACCACTTTCTGTTTCAATATCGTCCCAAGTAATTGTTGTATTACCTGTGCCTCCTGCTGGTTCTGCAACGAATACTGCTTGAATCCCGGTGACTGCAACTGGTGCAACATTGTCTTCATGAATTGAGTTAGCTAGGGTATTCGTCCCAAGGAAGCGAGCATCTTCGTAACCGAGATAGGTGTAGGTCACAGAGTAGAAAACATCAGCATCAGTATCTGCTGGAACATCATATCTGAATGAAGTTTCTCCCGCATTTAGGAGAGCAATCTGATCCTTAGCGATTGAATTCCAAGTGTTTCGTTCTGCTCCTAGCGAATGTCTGTAGATGTTAATTTCATACGCAGATTCTCCAACTTCAGGGAGTGTGTCTGGTACGATTGTGTTTAGATTAACCCAACTAATATCAGTTGCACCTATATTTGCTACATAGTTTGCTTGGACAAAGAACGGAGCAGTAATTTGGTTGGTCAACTCAATAACTCCTTCGCTAAAATTAGATTCAGTATGCACAAAGTTGCCGACAGTTATAGGAGAATATGTCGTCGCATTTATTGTGAAAGTGTAGTCATTTCCACTATCCATGTCATCGTTATTCGGGAAATATGTGACAATTGCATAGTAGTAAGTACCATTCGTTCCTGCAGGCAATGGATATGTTGCTTGGAAGGTTTTTCCAGAGCAAGTCGAAATATCTCCTGAACACATCGAGACATTTGCCCATGGCGACAACCCGGCTACAACAGATTCATTCAACGGAATATTGTGCCGATACAAAAGATATCTTGACTGTTGCATTTGTTGCAGTGTGGGATAGTCATTGGTTAGAATACTAGTCCAAGTAACTGTAGTCGACTCTGAAATGGAGTCAAATTGTGCATTGATACCTTGTGCCTGCAAGTGTTCAGGAATACTACTTGTTCCTTCAGCAGATACGGTTGGAGCCCAAGTGACCAAGGATCCTAGCAATAGGGCAATCAAAAGCATTGAAACACGAGATTTCGTCTTACGCATGGCTTCGCCTCGGCTCCACCCTGCCATTGTGGCCCATTTGAGTCTGACGGCTTCAACCCCGCCTATAGGCGGGTTGGATTAGTACATCTCATTCGCCGTCGAGAAGTTCCCTTCGAGAGGACATTGCGCGAGTCAAAAATGTCCAGATTCCACCCACAAAAGAAATCAGCAAAATAGCGCTAAGAGGATTGATATGAATTTCAGAGTAGAAAAGGCTTGTATCTAGTACCACACTTCCAAAATCTTCAATTCCCTGAAATGCCATGATTGCACTCACAAAAATACCGACGAAAGTGACCACCATTCGATCAGCTCGACTAAAGCCACCATAATTACGGCCAAGGCCTACTGATTGTGCTTGTGTGCCCATGTATGAACCGAGTAGTGCCATGGTTGCTGCAGCCCAACCCAACCAGTGGACTGCCCACATTCCATTGAGTCCGATGGCAATGAGCAAGGCGATATCGACAACTCGATCGATGGTGTGATCCAACCAGTCGCCATATTTTGACACCTTGTCGTAGGCCCTTGCAACAGCTCCATCCAGTGCATCTAACTCTGCGGCAATGAACAGTAACACGAATGCTCCAATTAGCCTCCATCCCCCATTTGCGTCACGCCCCGCAGTTGCAAGAAGATAACAACATCCAGCCGCAAAAAGAACACTAATCCATGTCAGTGTTGCCGGGTCAACATTTGACATCCTATCCACAAATGGTTTCAGAAGTTTCGTATGCCAACCTCTTGCTTTCTCAAATGCCAATTAATCACTTCCATGGATTAATTCAATCCAATCGATTGGTTGGTTTGGCCTTTGAGGTATGAATCCATCTGTTATCCATTGCATAGATTGCTCAAACATCGCCTCAATTCCAATCTCCGAGTTCAATTCTAAACAAGGTATTTCCAAGCACTCTGAAGAAATCAGCCCGATCAATTCACTTTCCAGATTTGCTTGAATTTTTTCTTGAGAGTAGTCGCGAGATTCGAGGCGCCTCCTCAAAATGTCAGGATTACAACGAACAACAATCACGGCATCGACAGGTAGGAGATGAGACAAATGTCCATCAATAATTAATGGCTCATCTCCCCAATCAATTGATTTTGACAATTTTTCAATATCAACTGGAGACGCCCCATCATTCGAGTCCATTGGTTCAATACAATCATATTTTTCTGCAATTTCTCGAACACTTTTGACTTTGAGATCAAGCGATTTGCAAAGAGTAGTTTTCCCACATCCAGGTGTTCCAGTAACAGCAATTATCGGGCCCATACAGTACACCACTCAAGCAAACCTTCTCGCTAATAATTGAGCCCCTGTGCCGATTAATCCAAGCAACAAAATCACTGGCCAAGCTAATGTAACTTTGACGCTATAATCTACACTCACACTCGACTCAGTACCGGCAAAAGGTTGCCCATCAACGGGGTAATACACTTCTCCGCCAATATCAAATGTGAATTTTTTACTGTCTTTTGATTCAGGCCCACCAGCAGCAAAATTTGTATTTGTTGGACCACAAGTTGTCGAAATTCCATCACTAGGTGCGCATCGCTCATATTCCTCTTCAGTGACTAATCCAACCCAAACATCTTCATTCCACGTGATAGTTAATTCAGGACTTATCAGCATAGAAGGTATTGCACTTTCTGTCAAAGGTTCATCAGAAAAACCGACTGCTGTGCCAGAAACAGGCACTGGGATATTATCGATTGAATCTTCGTAGGTGTACCCCAACAAACCCCCAATCATCAATAATGCGCAAATGCCGCTAACAATCATCAGTGTGGGTCTTAGAAAACTCATATCAATCACGGATGTAAATAGAATGCCACACCTAATATGGCGTAAGTTCCCAGCAACATTGCTCCTTCAAGCCAATTGCTCTTTCCATCAGCAGCAATCGAATTTGCAATTAGCACAGATAAGAAAACCACAATTGTTTCGAAGAGACCAAAATCAAATGCGAGACCAACTCCAAGCATCCAAGCGATGAGCACCATCATAGGTGCTACGAAAACTGCAATTTGAGTAGAAGATCCAACCGCAATTGCGAACGACAAATCCATTTTGTTTTTTCCCGCTACAGTGATTGCAGTAAAATGCTCAGCAGCATTACCAAAGAGAGGAAGAAGAATAACTCCGATGAAGAGTGGACTCAAGCCAAGTTCTTCGGCACCTTCAGAAAGTGAATGAACAAGAATCTCTGCCATCCATCCAACCAAAATAGTAGCTCCAATGAGCAATGCTACAGCTTCTCTTTTCGACATGTGGGCAGGTTCATGATGGCCCCCTTCTGCGGCGAACAAATCTTGGTGGGTTTTTAGTTGGAAAAGTAAGAACATTCCATAAAGGGCAACAAGAATAAGTGCTGCTGCATGTGACAAATTTAGTACACCAGTGATTGCAGCATCACTTTCTGAGTTTTGAAATAAGAAGGCAGTTGGGATTGTAAGAGTGAATACTGCTAAGAGAAGTAAAGTCCCATTTGCTCCTACCGCTGCGGGTGAGAAAGATTGTTCCTTATGGTGGAAACCTCCCCAAACAAATGCAAGCCCAAGCACAAGTAGAAGATTCCCAATAATCGAACCGATCAGTGAGGCCTTTACCACCTGAATCATCAAATCAGCATCGGCTTGACTAGTTGCATTCGCTGCTGCGAAGATTGCCATTCCAGCAATTATCATTTCAGCTGCATTACCAAAGGTTGCATTCAATAAGCCACCAAGTGCTTCACCTGTCCTTAGTGCTATTTCTTCAGTAGCCTTTCCCATAAGGAACGCCAGAGGCATGATTGCAATCATGGATGAGATAAATGCCAGTGTTGGATTGTGTGCCACATAGGTTGCATAAATTGCTATAGGCATCGCAATAAGTAGGACATTTAATTTCACTTCGCGAGGATTTATCGCTGCAATAAAACCGGACCAATCTTCAAATTGGCTTTCATCAATTTCGACCTTCTCTGACATGCCCCTCAAACTAAGGGGGGACATAACACATCCATCAACACTACCCTAGGGATTTGAGAACGGTGTGTAATTTCCCCAGCCCTCAATTGTACGAGTGGTACAATGTGGTGGTGCAGTGTATTTGTTACACATCACAGGTCCTTCAGGTAGCCAAATTGAATACTGGATATCCAAATCACTTCCAGGGAAATCTGTAGTAATGAAGTGCGCTCCTGAATTAAGTGCTAATTCAAACCTAGAGTAATTATTCTCTCTTGCTTCAACGGTTGCTTCATCTGGGCGAGTCCTAACCATGAAACCCATTTCTGATGCTTCTCTCAAGCGATCACCATGTGTCATAGGGTTGACAAATGAAATCACACTTGCCAAGGAATGATTTTCATCAACAATTGCGAACATGGTTTGATTTTCTAATCGAGGATTATTCGCGATATACTGGTCCCGGATTTCACTCTTGTCCAATAGAACAAAAAGAGTCTTCCCGCGACTTTCTTCTAATGTTGGCCAACCTTTGGTAATGATTGCAGTACGCAAATCTGTTTCATCCCCCTGGACTTCTGATGGTGTAACAATTTTCTCGGCGGGCCAAGTTGACGTAATCTCATCATTAATCATCTGAAGTATGTTGAGTTCATCTACTACAAATGGCAAATCTTTTGGCTCCACAAAAATCCACAGTGGTGCGTGTTTTGGATTCTCAATCGACCAGTTTAACAATACATTCATACAACCTGAAAACCCCTCACAATTAGTCGATGGATCAAGTGGAGTATGGTATACGCGAAGCCCCATTCCAGGCACATAATATACATCCAATTCGAATTGCCGTACGCCTAGCCTATCCGCTTGAATATCGAGATTAGCATGTGTGTAATTGTTTTCTGGATTAAGAGATGCAATCCCTGGTGTTTTGACATGGTAAGAGTTGTGTGTGCCCTTCATTGTGAGGTCATTCAATCTGATTTCTTCGACCTCATTAGTTGGTTTTTCATCTTCAGACAAACACCCCGACAATGATATCACTAGTAAAAGCGATACGAGACCGAATGCTTTGAGCTTCAATAAAACACCTCAGATGTGATTGTAATATGATTTCACAGCCTCTTCTAATTCCGAAAAGGCATTCACCTCATCTATTACTTCCGTGCATCCATCTCTTCTAATTCCAATACCATCGACCCACACGTCGAGACATTTTGCACTGCTGTATATCAGATTTGCAAGAAGTCTTCTACCATCTTTCCCTATTGGGCGCATCCGAATATCATTCAAGTCCCACGTCACCCAATCCTTTGAACCACGTACAGCGAGTTCGTATGTCTGAATTGGGTTCAATATTGTGGCATCCCAATGATTGTGCCTTTGAATTAAACTAGCAGCTTTCATTTCAGCCCGCATATCTAGAGAATTGTTACTAGCAGCTCCATCAGTTCCTAATCTAACATCAACTCCAGCGTCAATCATTGCGGGATATGACATAGTTCCTCCTGTGGCTAATTTCTGATTACTAACTGGGCAGTGCACTGCATGGGCGCCGTGTTCTGCAAGAATTCGCATTTCCCTTTTTGTGACCCATCCACAATGTGCACAAACAGTCCCTTCCTGGAAGTATCCGATACTGTCAAGATACTCGATTGGATACATACCATGCTTGGCATGACAATCAGCAACTTCTTGTCTTGTTTCGGAAGTATGTATACTCAATTTACACCCTGTTTTTTCAGAAACTTCTGCCGCTTTTTTCAGTAAATCTTCGGGACAAGTATAGACTGCGTGTGTTGCAATTCCATATTCGACTCTTTCAGGCTTAGAAGAACCGCTTTTTACCAATCCTTCAACGTGGCGTAAAGCATCACCTGAACCAGGTTTAAAGTTCGGAGTTAGCCCATCAGTTATGGGGCCACAAACGACACCCCGTAAGCCACTTTCCACAAGAACTTCTCCTACAACTTCGGGGTAATAATACATATCACATGCAAAAGTTGTTCCTGTTGAAATTAATTCAGCTGCAGCCGCACGAGTTCCTATTTCAACAAACTCCGGCGTCAAACCTTTCTCGGTCGGAAAAATGCTTTCTTCCAACCACTGCATAAGTGGCAGACCTTCCCCCATGGATCTGTTCAATACCATGGCTAAGTGTGTATGCCAATTTTGGAAAGAACGTGTGATTAAACGATTGGAACCATCAATTTGAAATTCAACATCTTCATCGCCAATACTTCTCAACCAATCGCCATCTGGTTTCAGAATAAAATCGCCATGATGTGGCCTCCCATCAACATCGATAAGCCATGCATTAGTATAGCGTACCAAGCCCGTTGTGCCATCTGCCATGGTACTCTCAGAACAGCGGAACCACATCTACTTCTTGCCTCAAGTTGAAATCATCCGGCTCAATGCAGAGTCGATGGCAGACCCCTACGCAACACTCGGGGTCTCGAAAGATTCACCTCATGCTGAGATAAAACGAGCATTCAGAAAACTGGCTAGACAATATCATCCAGATCGAAACCCAGGGGATTCTGCAGCAGAAGAGAGATTCAAATCGATTCAAATTGCTTGGGAGGCCTTAGAAACTCCAGAGAAGAGACGAAAATATGACGAAGAACAGCAGATGAAACAAGCCTTTGGTGGCATGGGTGGCATGCCAGGGGGCATAGGAATAGAAGACATGCTACGGCAATTTATGGGTGGTTCTTCTCGCCCCAATCAATCACCATTTGCAGGACAAAATAGGGGACGGCCCCCTCAGATGTCTAAAGGGGCCGATATCTCAGCTCCCTTGGACATTGATATTGAACAGGCAATGTCTGGTGGCAAAGTCCAGTTTGTGCATACAAGGCTAGTAAGATGTACAGAATGCAAAGCAAATGGATGTGCACATTGTACGAATCTCGGGGTTAGAAGGAAGAAAACTAAGTTGACAGTAAATGTTCCAGCGGGTGCAAAACATGGGCAACAACTCAAACTCCCAAAAATGGGTAATGAGCATCCAAGTGGTGAACCTGGAGATTTGACCGTGACTTTACGAATTGATGCCGAGGAAGGGCGGAGATGGGAAGGACAACATCTCATACAGGAGGTTGCTGTTCCTTATTCTACTCTCATTTTGGGTGGGAGTGTTAGAGTATCAACTCCGGCTGGAAAAACAGTATCTGTGAAGGTTTCTCCAATGACAAAAATTGGAGATCGAAAACGCTTGCCAAAAATGGGTTACTCAAATTCAGATTTGGATATCGAGTTCATATTGTTTGAAACTGAGACACTCAATGATGCGCAAAGGCAGGCACTGGATGTTCTTAGGGATTCAGGGTTGTGAATTTTTGAGTCGTGCAGAAATACACCTCATTATAGGTATATCTCCGGCCTTCGGCCGGTGATACAATGAGGGACTTTTCCGCGATTGCTGATTTTTCCCTGCGAAATCGCCCAAAAATCCACGCTAGCATCGTTTTACTTTCTTTGCTTATGATTCCGGGATTATTGCAAACGTTGACTCCCATAGATGTTGAATCATATGATATGGATGGGCCTGAAATGGTGGCAGAGAATGTCATTGATGCTGAATTTTCATCGAAGGAAGTGACAGTCGGCTTCGTTGTAACTGTACGCGATCCATATTACTCAGAGTTCGGCAATCAAGCACCCCATGTTGATGAAAATGGCCATCCTGTAGTCGAAGAATTACCCATTCCTCAAGAAGTTGTACCATTCCAAGGTCAAGGAAATGGTTTGGTTGGAGAAGGCATACCTGTAGGAGGTATTTTCAATCTGACCGTACTAAGAGAAATCCAGCAAAAAATCGAAATTGTTCGTAATGATACACTAGCTCAATTCTATCGACCACTTGTCAGTGAATTGACGGAAGAGGCTAATGGCACACTTTCCCTCTATGAGTTGATTGATGCATTTATGGCCAATCGTTCTTTACTCACTAGAGATACAACAGACCCTCTTGGAAACACAGTGTTTGCAAAAACTAACTGGACCGATTGTGGTGTTCTCGAGTGCCTTAATTTTGATGATCCAAATCTAACACAAGCCCATGTTGATATGGCTGTCAATCGAATGATTGTGGCAAGTCCAAGTGCATTCATGCGTTGGTCAACTAACGATAGGGCATTCATTTATGATCCTGAAAGTCCAGTTATAGGTCCATATGGTGGCGTAATTGGTGAAAGTGGTGAATTCGAAAATGCAGCCCAGCTGCCTGGAAGGTGGGCGGCTTCAGGAAGTTGGATTCTTATTCAAGTCGACAAAGAAGAAATGCGCGCATCAGGTTACACATTCGTCTGGGGAGATGCACGTTCTGAAGATAATTCAATGTCCTGGAATGGATTTGACCTCTATATCACACCACCTGATATCACACCAGAAGAGTGTGCACAAAGCAAAGAGAATGGAGACGGGCCTTGCTCTGCTGATTGGGCTTTAATCAGCCTTGAGCACTCTTTGAGAGTTACAGACCAGCATATGGTAACAAAAATCGCTCCTCCGGTTGGTGTTAATGCAGAAGTAAATCGAGAACTCCAAGAGTCAGCAATTCTTCTAGCAACGATGTTCATCTGTGTACTGATATTGCTCTTTGCAAGTTTGAGAAGAGTTAGTGACGTTGGAATTGTTGCAATGACGCTTGGTTTCAGCCTTCTTTGGATGCAAGGTGCAATCGGTTGGTGCATGATTTTTGGCAACTCCTTTGATGTCAAAATCATTAGTCGAAGTCAATTCAGTAATCTCCTACCGATTCTCATTCTAGCCTTGGGAATCGACGATAGCCTCCATGCGTTACACCGATACAAAGAGGAAAGAAAGCAGGGTAAAACCCCTGAGGAATCAGTCCACATTAGCCTCACAAGAGTCGGCCGTGCAATAATGCTCACATCACTTACAACCATGGCTGCATTTGCTGCAAACTTCACCTCTAGTATCCCTGCTCTTCGTTCGTTTGGATTAGAGGCGGCTTTGGGTGTTGCTTCAGCGTTTTTGTTGACAGGAATATGGGCACCATTGATACGATATGATATTGATAATTGGTTAGAAAAAAGAGGACGATTGATTGATGATTCTGAAAAGCGAATATATCTAGTCCCAGAGCATTGGCTTTCAAGAATCTCAGGTTATTCTGCATGGGCATCTCCATTGATTATGATAGTCACCTTAGTTTTAACAGCAATTGCAACCCCGGTGATGTTATCACTTGAAGGAGATTTCAAAGTTGAGGATTTTATCGAAGAAGAGTCTGAAATGAACCAGGTAGTTCTCATCATAAACGAACGTTTCAGTTCTGAAGGAGAACCAGCATTAATCCTAATAGAGGGTGATGTGTTGAACCCTGCTGTCTATGAGGCGATTGAAGAATTGCGAATCAATATGAATAATATCAGTTCTGAAGATCCTCAACGATATACAACATTACCAACAGGGCAAGTCGAATTACATGCGATAGATGAGTTGGTGTTTTGGGCAGTTGGTAGTTTACTTTCTAATCCTGAACCCTTCGAAACAGCAGGCTGGAATTCCAGTGCTTCTGGAAACGGTGTTGGCTGTAATTCTATTAGTGGAATACCTGACACCTCAAGTAGGGGTTGCCTCCGATTTTTCTTTGGATTTATGTCCGTATATGGGATACCTGCTGCAGGAGTAATTCCAGAGATACCTCCAAGTATTCCGGCACTATACATTTCACCCGAATGTGAAATCAATCCAGCTGCCACTTTCCTTTGTTTGGATGGTTCCAATCCACGCTATGAGCGGATGACAATGCGATGGGGAGTTGTTAGGCCTGAACAATTTGAAATTACTGAGAAAGTTCTTGCCGAAATAGACCGTGACTTGTCAGGTTTTGCTAATCTTTCCTCAACTGATATGTCAGAGCGCAGTGATATTTCTTCTGCAACCGATGAATTCCCCGTAACTTGGGCGATTACTACGGGCCCCCCAGTCACTCGTTATGTCGCAGCATCCAGTATGCAAAATGAGTTGCAGGGCACACTTGTACTTGGGGTATATTTCTGCCTAATTACACTCTGGTGGGGCTTCAGACCTGAAGTCAATCAATCAAAGGCTGCCCTCCGTAGAGGGAAGGAAGAATTGGCCCTACTCTCTGCATGGGGATTGCTAGCAGGTTTCGCGATTGGTGGTGTTATGATGCAAATTTATGGCGCCAATGTTGGTGCTGTCTGCGGCCTGATAGTGTTTATTCTGAACTTTTTGTGGGGCGAGCGTTCATTGTTACTAGCTCTAATTACTACAATCCCAATTTTGACAGTTGTTGTATGGCTCTATGGAATGATTGCATTCGCAGGATATGGATTGAACATGGTCACGGTTGCCATAGCAGCCATGAGTTTGGGTGTCGGTATAGATTACGTTATCCATGTAGTGGAGCGTTACAGGGAAGAGAGATCCAAGGGACATTCAGTTCACACATCTTTGGTCGCAATGGGTGGCGCCTCTGGGTTAGCACTGGTCGGTTCGGCAGTATCAGATGTAACTGGTTTTGCAATAATCTCTCTTTCACCAATGGGATTCTTTTCCGCCTTTGGGCTCTTTTGTGCAATTATGATTGCGTTGAGTTTCATTGCATCGATGGTGATTGCAAGTGGAGTGCTTGGAATGTTCGGATGGAGCGATATACGACAAGAGGTTCGCAAATCTGGCGGGATTGTGAAATTACAATCAGAAGCCGAGAAAAAGCTTGGAATTTGGGGAGGTGCATGATGTGAACACGCCACGAAAATTGCGGCAATTAGAACGACGTGAGGTTGACATGATTCTACGTTGGGATGACAATACTGAAAACATCCTTACCTATGTAGAATTGAGATTTTGGTGCCCATGTGCAAATTGTAAACCACGTAGGGAAGATGAATCACGAAGTCATTCTTTAAGAGATGAAATCGGGCGTCTGCGGAATGAAAAGCCAAAAGTTGAGACTGTGGGAGGATATGGACTTCGCTTCACATTCGCTTCAGGCTGTAATGCAGGAATATGGAGCATTGACCGTATTCATGCCATTGCAACTGATGATTCAGACCCGGATTCTCATTGAAGAGAAATCTCATAACTGAAACCCCAGTCGCTGGTTTGTCGAAGGTAGTGGGTTGTCCTACATCTTCAACGGGTGATATTATGGCTCCTGACTCAGATGAGGATGATTGGACCAAGTATGCAGATACAGGTTACGAGTCAAATTATGACCCGTGGGCAGATTTAGTATCCACAAATGAAGAAGTTGATGACTTTGAAGAGGACATTGATGAGTTCGTAGATGATGACATAGGCCCTCGTGAAATTCCTCGATGCCCTACTCCTGATGGTATAGAGCATGCCATAAAAATTGGAACTTGTGACTACTGCCTTGGTAGAGTATCAGGTGTTAGAATCGGAGGAGATCCACTAGAGGAAGTAGGCGCGAGAGTACGCAAGGAAGCCTCAGAACGTGATTCCGACATCAAACCAAATGACGATGTCGATTGTTGCCCTTTCTGTGAAGATCTCTTCATGGAACTCGACTTGATTGCTGAACGAATAATTTCTGCAGTTGAGGGAGTTGAATTTCAGAAAGTGCAGATTGGCATTCATTTTGCTAAAGATCATGTTGCAGCAGAAGAGGTGCTGCGCACTACTGTGGCAGCAACGGGCAGCCGTCCTTTGAAGGCATCACTTTCTGATGCAGTTCAAAATGCGGTATCCAAGCGTCTTCCAGGTATTAGTTGGGTCAAGGAAGGACCCGAAGTTATGATTCTATTCGACACACTAACTTTGGGGGTTAATGCCGATATTCGCGCACTTTTCCTTTATGGCAGGTATAGAAAGTTAGAGAGAGGCATCCCACAAACACGCTGGCCATGTAGGGCATGCAGAGGCAGAGATGGTGGCTGCGAATCATGCAAAG
>MDTG01086033.1_pt1 | contig 21761 bp, 19 predicted proteins | sample 811421 | NCBI WGS metagenome assembly MDTG01 (sample SAMN05326645, study PRJNA326480) | marine metagenome | isolation source: seawater | place: Pacific Ocean: South East | collected 2011 | reverse complement strand
CAGAAAAGAAAATCCTTATCTAATTATTTTTATGATTCGATCTCAAATTTAAAGCATTTAAAAGGACCTGAAATTGTTAATGGTTGTGAACCATGTTTTATGGCGCTTCCAATGAAAATTATTAATTCCACTAAAAGCTTTCAATATGCCATTAATTACCTAGAAAGTGAGGGCGTTGAATCGAGGCCTCTAATTGCTGGAAATCTATTAAAACATCCTGCAGGAAAGAGGTATGCTTTAAAAGCAGCAAATGATAACTTGGAAGGAGCAAATTATCATCATAATAAATCTTTTTATGTAGGTTTAACTCCTTACCATTCAAAAGATGACATTAAAAAATTAATAAAAATTTTTGAAGAATTAGATTTAAAACTTTAATTATTTCAATAATTTATTGATTTTTATCATATAAGATTTATACCAATCAACAATCTTAATCCTGTAGTGCAATTAAAATCAATAAATATAAGTACGATTTAATAGTTTATTTGATTTTTTTTAGCATCTTATAAGCTTATTAGATGATTTACATTATAATCTTAAGAAAAGGTTATTTTTGTATTAACTCCATATTCAGAAATACTTGAGACATAAATAAGATATTTAATATTTTTGTTCTACATAATTAAAATAAATTTAAAAATTCTTTTAAATTAGAGTCTATTTAGTCTTCAGGATGATTAATTGGATGCCTTAAACCCGCCATCACTAACATAACTACTAATTTTGAGGATTTATATTCTTCAAATATTTGAATTAAAATTTTTTAATCCTAAAGCGATCTTTTTATTTACTTAAAATATTTCTGATTATTGATAGTAATTTTCTTAAGTTCATTAATTCTAGATAGTTTTAGGTAATAAAAATAATTTAGATGCTCAGAGGATATTACATTAAAATTATTTTCTATTAATCTTTTACACAAATGAAAACCTATAAATCCAGGAGAAACTATAACAAATATATAAATTAAATATTTATAGAAATAATATTAGTCTTTTATAGCTTAAATACCTATGATTAATTTTTAAAATTATATATTAAAAAATTACATTAATATATGGAGTTTTGAATTAACTAATCATCCTTGTAAAGAATATAGAGTTTTCTTTTTAAAAAAATTAAAATTGAAAAGATAACTAAATTTTTTGATCAAATAATAAAAGTTATCAATTCTTTGAACTAATATTTTAGATTGAATAGATTGGTATAACAATTTATTCCTTTTGAGTTAAAAGAATAAATGTTAAATAGCCCTTGTATTAATATTAAATTTTTGAGAGGATATTTATTATATAAAAATCTGACTTGATAAATAAAGATAAATTATAAATTTATTTATAAATCTTTCAGCTATGCTTTCTACTGATTATTAAATTAATGAATAAAGTTTTTATTCAAGAAAAATTAAATAAATTTGAATTTAATAATTTAGATATAAAATTTTTTAATATAGCTATTTTTTTGTTAGCTTCTGCACCATTTATATCTTGTTTACTATTTCTCTATCCTTTAATAAGAGGATTAAAAAATAATAACTCAAAACTATTAAGTGATTTCGATAACAAAATTTTAATAATAGTTTCATTGATAATGATATCAAAAAGCCTAATTTCATCTTTTTTCATCTCCCATGAAATTAATTCTTGGGATCCAAGTTTAAACTGGGCTGGATTGGCGAATTGGATACCATTATTTTTATGCTTCTTAGGACTAAATGAATATTTAGATAATGAAATAAAAAGAAGAAAAGTAACCAAGCTTTTGATTGCAGGCACTATTCCTGTACTTATTTCATGTATTGGACAATATTGGTTTAAATGGCATGGCCCAATACAAATTTTCAATGGTCTGATTATATGGTTTCAAAGACCTTTAAGTTATACACATAATGCAGTTACTGGTTTATTTAATAATCAAAACTATACAGCTTCATGGCTTGCAATGATTTTCCCGCTTATTATTACTTTATCTAAAGAAAAAATACAATTAAAACACTTTACTAAATATTGGATATTAATCTTTATTGCTATTTTAAATATATTTTTTGTTATTCTTACAAATTCAAGAAATGGATTTATAGGATTATTAATCCCATTTATATTTATTATAAGAAGAAAAACCTTAAAGTTAATATTATTAATATTATTGTTCTCAATTTCATTAATACTATTTCTTGATCTATCTTTTATAAATAGTCAAGTAAAAGAAATTTATTCATTAATAATACCAAGTGATTTTAATTTTAATCTCGATCAAGGAGTTAAAAACCTCAATAATTATCCAAGAGTTTTAATCTGGTTAAATGCTATTTTATTTATTGCTCAAAAACCACTTTTTGGTTGGGGATCTTCTTCATTTGCTTATTTATTCCATAATAAAACAGGTATTTGGAATTATCATGCACATAATTTATTTTTAGAAATGTCTATAAGTTTTGGACTAATAGTTTCTTTGCTTACATTTTTTGTATTTATAAAAGTCTTAATTAAAAGCTTCAGATTTATAATTATAAAGAATAGATCAATAATTGATAAAGGTTGGTGGATAGCTGGCTTTATTTTTTTTATATCTCATTTATATGATGTATTAATTTTTGATATTAGAATAAATATTATTGGATGGTTTTTATTAATAGGCCTAAAAAATTCATATGTTTTAAAGCCTAAAGAATATAAATCATAATTTAAAAATTAATAAATAAATACTTATATATGTATAAACTAAGATAATTTTAAATTTCTTAAGAGCGAATTAATATAAATAATATTTAAGAAATTTTTATAGATTGATCATTTTCAAAGAAAGAATTAGATAAGATATTAATAATATCAAAAAACTTTTTTATAAATTCTAAAAACAATTCATAATGCGTTTAAATATAAACTTAATTCTAATTTTAATTATTTTTGTATTAATTCTAGTCTCAAATTTTTTCCCTTTAATTTTCATAGAAAATGAATCAAATAATTATTTATATAGAGAATATACAGTTTTTGAAATTTTACAAGCAATTTTTATTATTGCAAGTCTATTTATTAACAAAATATATATATTTCTTTATATGCCTCTATTCTATAAAAGTAAATAAGAAATTAGTTTTGGAAGATCCTATTTATGCTTTAAAAATTGGCCAGGAAGCTAATATTACAAAACTTATATGTGAAGAGGATGTCACTCGATTTAGTCTAATTTCTGGTGATTTTAATCCAATTCACTTTGATAATGATTTTGCAAGTAAATCAATTTTTAAAAAACCTATTGCTCATGGATTTATATCCGCAAGTTTATTCTCAGGTTTATTTGGTTCTAAACTTCCAGGACCTGGCTCACTATATATTTCCCAAAACTTAAAATTTCCTCATCCAGTTTTTATTGGAGATAAAATAAATGCATCTGTAAAAATAAGTGATATAAATCTTAAAAGAAGATGGATTAATTTTAGTACAAATTGTATAAATGAAAAAAATAAAAAAATTGTGGTTAAAGGGCAAGCCACTATTTATCTTTTACCTATAAATTACTAAATATTAAATGAAAAAAAAACAACTTTTTAAAGATTTACCTCCTGGTTGTTCCATTAAAATAGATAAAAATACTTTTATTGGTGAAAATGTTGTAATTAGTAAAAATTGTAAATTCCTATCAATAGGTTTTGGTTCTTTTATAGGAAGAGATATCTATATTGACGCTGAGAGTTTATCAATTGGCGACTACACTACCATTCATCATGGTTCAATCTTGCAAGGAAAAGAGGTCTCAATTGGACATAATTGTTGGTTTGGTCACTATACAATTATAGATGGTACTGGAGGATGTTTTATTGGCAATAATGTTGGAGTAGGCACTCATAGTCAGCTCTGGAGTCATATGAAATTCGGCGATAAGCTTGAAGGTTGTAGGTTTAACACTCAAAATAAATTAATATTGGAAGATGATGTTTGGTTAGTAGGGAGATCTACAGTTGGTCCAATAATAGCGAAAGAAAAATCAATGTTATTGGCAAATAGTTATGCCTTAAAAAATCTTGAACCTAATGCTTTATATTCTGGTAATCCAGCAATTAAAGTTGAAAATTCAAAGGGGCAATTTAAGAATAAAGATATTAAAAAAAAATCTACGGAATTAAAAAACATAATTGATCAATTTCTGAATATTCATAATTTTATAGACTTTAAATACAAAATAATTTCCGAAGGAAATTTTTCAAAAGAAGACTTCCTGTCTGAAATTACCCAATTTAATATAAAAGAAAGAACTTATTGTCCAACTAGGTCAAAAGAAGAGTTTTTGTTAATTAAATATATGCTTTATGATAAGGCTAAATTTTTACCAAGGAATGATTTTCTTGAAGACAAGATTTAAATTCTTTTAATGCCTTAAAACTATTTCAATTAAGTGTAATAAAAATTTTCAAATTATATTACTGGTTAAGATAAATAGATTTTTAGTTAAGTCTGCGAAAACCTGAATGACACACTTCTCCTTCAAGTAAACTTTTAACACTTACTTCTTCATTCTCACACTTTTTAATAATCTTCAAAATGCAATCAAGCTCATTAAAATATCTATCTAGTATTTTCTTTTTATGAAGAACACAAATATAAATTGAATTAGCAGCCAGATATCCTTTTTTTAGCATTTCTTGAGTTATGTAGGTTTTATAAATCAAATTATTTTTACTTTTAAATACAAAGCCTGCTAGGGCTGGTATACCTGTCTCAATATATTCCAATTCATTTCTATTAAATAAATCTCTCCATTTGGATTTAACTTCTAAACCCGTATTAGTAATTATTTGCCAACTTTGTGTTTCTTTCATAACCTCGAGCGTTTTTAATGCTGCTGTTGGACCTATCCTTTCAGTCCAAAAGGTACTACTTATAAATGTTTTTTGTACTGCATCCATTACTGAATCAACTCCTATAATTGCAGTTATGGCGTAACCATTACCTAAGGCCTTACCAAACATCGCGATATCTGGTTCAACATTAAATTTTTTATGAATTCCTCCATTCGTTTCTCTAAACCCAGAGGTGCATTCATCAAAAATAAGTACTATCCCATTTTTATTACATAAATCTCTTATTAATTCTAAGAAACCTTCTTTAGGCGGATCATTTCGTTGCACCTCCATCTTTATAGCTGCAAGATTATTATTTTTCACAATTTCATTAATTTGTGAAAAATTATTAAATCTAAAAGGATGAATTGTGCCTTTTAATCCTTTTGGAACCCCATTTGGTTGTAGTCCAGGTAAAAGATGCTCTTCAAGATTAGAGTCATCCCCAAGATTTGTAGCGAGGTACCAATCATGCCATCCATGATATCCACATATTGCAATATCATCTCTTCCAGTGGCAGCTCTAGCTATCCTTATTGAAATTGCATTTGCTTCTCCACCAGATCTTGCATATCTAACTTTTCCTGCCCAAGGATGTAGTTCTATTAACTTCTCTGCTAAAAGTACTTCTTCGGGACAATTCAGTGTACTCATGTTCCCTTTTTTTATAGTTTTTCTGACAGCCTCATCAACTTTTTTATTACCATAACCCAGAATATTAGTACCAATACCCATGATGCTTAGATCAGTAAACTTTCTTCCATTTAGATCCCATACATTGCATCCTTTCGCTCTTGAGAAATAAGATGGCCAAAAATCAGGAAGAAACATCTCAGATCTTTTGGATAAAAGCATATTCCCTCCAGGTATGATTTTTTTAGCTTTTTTCCAAAGATTTGGACCAGAATCAGCATTGTCTGAAAAATATTTCATACTAAAAGGGATAAATCTACTTTGATTAATCTTAAATAATTTTTTTTATTAATACTATTGTAAGATTAATTAATTAATTAATTAACAAATAACTTCGTTATGGATTCTGAAATAGGTATTTTAATTCAGGCTCGTTTATCTTCGGAAAGGTTGCCTGGGAAAATATTATTTCGTCTAGGGGAAACAGGATATAATTGTATTAGTTTGATATCAGCAAGACTAAAAGAAATAGGTAAGATTTTTAAGATCACAATATTAACAACTTTTGACAAATGCGATGATGCAATAGTTTATGAATGTCAAAAATTAAAATTAGATTATTTTAGAGGATCTAAAGATGACGTTTTAGAGCGTTATTACAAAGGGGCAATAGACAAAAATGTAAAAACAATTATAAGGATAACTTCAGATTGTCCGTTTATTGATCCTGATGAAATTAAAAGAGTATTGGAATTGCATCAGCAAAATAATAATGACTATACAACCAATTCATTTGAAAATTCAACAATTGTAGATGGCATGGATGTTGAAATCTTCTCTAGGGACGCTTTGAAGATTGCTTTTGAAAAAGCAAAGTTGCCATCTGAAAGAGAGCATGTAACTTTTTTCTTTCAAAAAAAACCACAATTTAAAGTTATGAAGACCGATCCTTTATTAGAATTTCCTTATATCAGATTAACGTTAGATACCCCTGCCGATTTTAAATGTATCTCAGAATTGATTGATATATTAGAAGAACCTGAAAAAATTTGTATGAGAGATATTGTTGAAGTATATCAACAAAATAAATTGTACATTTATAATGAGATGATCCCAAAAAATTCTGGTTGGCTTAGTTCTTTTGAAAATGATAAAAAGTTCCTAAAAAAAAATTAACAAAATTTACAAAAAAAAATTAATATTAGGAAATAAATATTTCGATTAAATTAATTTGATAATTTTATCTTGCAATAACTAAAATTAACACTTTCCAAAAAGTAAATTTTATTAAACTTAGTTTATTCTTCACTATAAGTACAATAAGGCACTGCTTCAATTTCACATTCATAATGACTATTTAATCTTCTTTGGCCAAGCATCAATTGTGCTTCGTTGCAATTATTTATCATTGACTTGAAAGTTTCTGGATCAGCACTCATAGCATGATCTGCACCCTCTAATTCATTATCTATCGTAAAATGTTTTTCGATAATTGTTGCACCTAACAAAACAGAATAAGTAGTTGCCTTAAAACCAATACTATGATCTGAAAAACCAATTTCTTTTTCAGTTAGTTTAGACATAAAACTAATATTAGATAAATTCAAATTTCGAATGGAAGAGATAGGATACTCTGAAATACAGTGTAAAAATGCTATAGAGGGCTTATTATTTGGGATAGCATCATATAAATTATTAATAGAAAGCAACTGAGTGGAGGAACTTACCCCTGTCGAAACAATTAATTGTTTACAGGATTTAAAATTTAAAATTTTAGAAATTAATTTTTCATTATATAAATAAAAAGAAGCAATTTTTATAGTGGAACATTTTAAATCATCTAATAGCTGAGCACTTTTTTCACAGAAAGGTGTTGAAGCGAATTCAATGCCTATATCTTCACAAAAGCATTTTAAATCATTAAATTCATCGGGATTTAATTCGCAATTACTTAAAATTTCCTTAATAGGAGAATTTTTCTTTGCTCTTGTTTCAGTGAAGTAATTCTGAAATTTTGCAATATGAGCACCACATTCCTTTGCCTTTTCTATGTGCTTTTTCGCTAGTGAAACTGATCCATTATGATTAATACCAATCTCTGCTATAAATTTAATTTCTTTTACCATGCAGTTAATCCTCCATCAAGAGCTATAGTTTGTCCTGTAAGATATTTACAATCTGATTCAGCAATAGAGCAGATCAAGTTTGATAATTCATCTACCTCACACATTCTGTTTTGAGGTACAAGATCACCATAATTTTTAATAAATTCAGAACCTTGAAGTAAATTATTATATATCCCTCCTGGAGCAATACAATTGATTTGTAAATTATCTTTGGCGTATCTAGTCGCAAAATATTTTGTAAGTTGTATTAAACCCGCTTTAGAGGCACCATATATCTCAGAACTATTCCTAGGAGTTTTAGTGTAGATTTTTTGATTTGGTGCTACCAAACCATAAATTGAAGCAATATTGATAATTGAACATTTTTTTATAGTACTTTTATTTGCTTGCATAAAAAATTTATAAAATTCTGTAATACCAATAATTGCACCAAAAAGGTTTACATCAATAACTTTTCTATATTCTTCATATGTTCTATCTTCGGAGGGAGTAAAAACTGCAAGACCAGCATTATTTATAAGAAGAACTTCAACCTTTTCAAAATTATTAATTTCTGCGAGTTTAAAAAATTTATGGAAACTATTTCTTTCGATAACGTCACCAGAAATAAAACTTTTAAGATTTAAGTTTGAATTTCTAGGAGTTATATCCATTCCATAACATTCCCAATTTTTTTTGGAAAATGTTTTCGCTAGTGAAAGACCTACTTGTCCCTCTGAGCCAGTTATAAAGATAATTTTATGCATATAATTTAAATCATTTTCCTTAAATACTTTAAATATTCTATGAGATTATATGCATCTCTATAGTATTCGATAGTTAGATATTCTATATCAAATACTTGCATTAGGTTTAAGGTTTTTTTTGTAGAAAAAGGAGTAGGCATATTATGAGAATCAATTGCATGAACTTTATTGTTTTTATAAAAGAAACTTGGTTCACATAAATGAAATTGATTACAAGATGTATTATTAAGAAGTTTTTGAGAATATTCCTCGAAATTAACATTTTTATTTGTGCAGGTAACATGAGCATGAGCACAGTCAAATAAAAGATTAAGTCCTGCAGACTCACAACTTTTTATAAGATATTCATATGAGGTACATATTTCATAAGCTCCAGTATCAAAAAAATTATTATTTTCTATTCCTATTATTCTTGAAGTGCCAACTATATCTCTAATTTTCTTTGTTGATTCTTTAGTATTATTAATCTGTTCATTGAGATTCAAAACATTTGATTTAGGAAAGTATTGATTATTTTTTACCTCAACTTTTTTACAATCTCTAGCTGCTTGAAAGGTTAATGTTTGTATGCATTCATTTGGTTTAACATAATTTTCTAAAAAATCTAACTGATGTTCCTCTAGTCCAATATTTAAATCAAAATCAATATGGTAATGGGTTGTATTATTTATATTTAAATCACAAGTTCTCTCTCTTGCTTCAAGTTCATCTGAGAGATTTACTATTTCTTGCTTTACTTTTTCTTCTTTGAATAGATGAGATATTGGGGTAAGTAATTTAATTGTCATTTTAAGAACTCGCTATTGTAAAATATTTTAACGCTTAAAATACTTTGAAAACAGAAATCTTACCTTTTTCCCCACCTTCTTTTACTGAAGAAGAACAAAAAGCAGTTTTAGAATGTATTAAATCATCTTGGGTTGGTACTGGCCCAAAGACAATAGAGTTCGAAAATTTATTTGCTAACTATAAACAAAGTGCTTTTGCTGGAGCATTAAGTTCATGTACATCTGCACTTTTTTTAAGTTTAAAAACTTTGGGTATTGGAAAAGGAGATGAAGTGATTACTACAGCAATGACTTTCTGCAGTACAGTGAACGTAATACTTCATTGCGGAGCGAAACCAGTTTTATGTGATATTGAAGAAAGTTCTAAAAATATTAATACAGATAATTTAGAGCGTTTAATTAATTCAAAAACAAAAGCAATTATACCTGTCCATTACGCAGGATTTCCTTGTGATATGGACAAGATAATTGAATTAGCAAATAAATATGAGTTGAGTGTGATTGAAGATTGCGCTCATGCTATTGAATCAAAATTCAATAATAAACATTGTGGTACATTTGGCGATATTGGATGTTTCTCTTTTTATGCAACAAAAAATATGGCAATTGGGGAAGGGGGTATGGCAATCTCAGATCATGAAAATTTGATTTCAAAAATTAAAATGCTTGGCCTACATGGTTTATCAAGAGATGCATGGAAGAGATTTGAATCTAGCAATAGAAGAACATATGATGTTAAAGAAATTGGTTTTAAAATGAATCTTACTGATATTCAATCAGCCATTGGGATAGTGCAATTGGAAAGAATTGAGGAAATGAGAAAAAGAAGACGAGAGATTTGGAACTTTTATAATCAAAACCTTTTGGACTTACCCATTGAATTGCCTAGTATGCCAAAGAAAAAAGGTTCAATACATGCGATGCATCTTTATGCATGCGGTTTGCCAAAGAATATAGATAGAGATGATTTTGTTTGGAAAGCTGCACACGAGCATGGAGTAACTTTTGGAGTTCATTATAAATCTATAAATACATTTTCAATTTACAAATCAATATTGCCTGAGTATGAGCCAGTAAAAGCTTTGCCAGTCTCTTTTGACTGGGGCAATAGAACCATTTCTTTAAGTTGTTCAGCTGGTACATCCCATTCACATTGTGAAAGAGTTGTTGATACCTTGAGAAAACTCTTAAAATAAAGAAGCCATTTATCCCATTCTTTCCCCTTTATAAGATCCTTTACTTAATATATATTCGCACCATTCAAGATTATCAAGATACCACTTTATAGTCTCCTTAAGTCCTATATCAAAATCATATTTATGCTCCCATCCTAACTTTGTTTTAATTTTAGTGGTGTTGATAAAATATCTTTTGTCATGACCTGGTCTATCTCTTACATATATGATTTTCTCTAAATATGAATTTTTTTTTGGACAATATTCATCTAAAAATTTGCAAATTGTAGTAACTATATCTTTATTTGTTCTTTCACAATTACCTCCAATACAGTATTTCTCGCCCAAAGAAGCTTTTTCAGCTATCAACAATAATGCATCAACATGATCAGAGACATGTAACCAATCTCTTATATTTAGCCCATTGCCATAAAGTGGTATGTTTTCATTATTTAAAGCCTTAAGAATTGTTAATGGAATTAATTTTTCTGGGAATTGGTATGGACCGTAATTGTTGCTGCAATTAGTTGTAATTATTGGAAGGTTGAAAGTCTTGTACCAAGCATTAAAAAGATGATCACTCGAAGCTTTTGACGCCGAGTATGGGCTAGAAGGACGATATGCACTATTCTCATTAAAACCATCTTTATCATTAGTTGATCCAAAAACCTCATCAGTACTTATATGGAGAAATCTAAATTTATTTTTTTTATCAGTTGATAAAGTGGAGAAATATTCTCTAAATGATTCTAAAAGATTAAAAGAACCTAAAATATTACTTTCAATAAATCCTTTTGGAGAGTCAATAGATCTATCTACATGACTTTCTGCTGCCAAATGGAAAATAATATCAGGTGAGGAGTATTTAATTGCCTCATCAACTTTATTTTTATCCCTTATATCAACATTTAAATGAAAATGTTTATTTTTAGATTCCTTAAGATTATTTATTGATCTTAAATCACTCGAATATCCTAACTTGTCTAAGTTATAGACAATATGATCTGTTGTTTGTAAGATTTTTCTAATCAAATTACTTCCTATAAAACCTGCTCCTCCAGTTATTAAAATCTTTTTAAATTCCATGTGAAAAAGACTTACCTATATATTTTAAAGTTAATACTTAAAATATAGTTTATTTTGTCAAGTAAGAATACTTTCCTTTAGTTATTTCAAATAAATAAATCCCATAGGGACTTTTTAACATTTTTTTGGATAAATTAATTAGCTCTTCGGTTGTAATCCATCCATTTCTCCAAGCTATTTCTTCTGGACAACCAACTTTTAATCCTTGTCTATGCTCTATAGATTTAATAAAGCTTCCTGCTTCATGCAATGAATCAAATGTTCCTGTATCAAGCCAAGCAATTCCCCTTCCTAATACTTTTATATGAATATTGTTTTCTTTTAAATATAAATTATTTAAGTCGGTAATCTCTAATTCTCCTCTTTCTGAAGGTTTGAGCTTTTCCGCATAATCGACCACATTTTTGTCGTAAAAGTAAAGTCCAGTTATTGCAAAATTACTTTTTGGTATTTTAGGTTTCTCTTCAATATTTATAACTCTATAATTTTTATCAAATTCAACAACTCCATACCTTTCAGGATCTTTTACAGGGTATGCAAAAAGCGTAGTATTCTCAAACTTATTATTAGCATTTCTAAGGGTATTTATAAGATTTTCACCATAGAATAAATTATCTCCAAGTATTAGAGCTGAAGGTGATCCTTTTAAATATCTCTTACTTAAAAGAAAAGCATGTGCAAGACCATCAGGATTTATTTGCTCTTTGTATGCTATCTCGATACCCCAATTTTCTCCATTTCCTAAAAGATCCTTATAAAGATCTAAATCTTTAGGTGAACTAATAATTAATATTTCTCTTATTCCACTAAGCATCAAAGTACTTATGGAATAATAGATCATAGGCTTATCGTAAATTGGTAATAACTGTTTAGATAGACTATGTGTGAGGGGATAAAGTCGTGTCCCTCTCCCTCCTGCTAATATGATTCCCTTTCTCATAATTTTTTAATTAAATTAGGCATTTTAACACACATATTAAAAAAAATTATTTAAAAAATTTTTTTTAAATGATAATTGAGAAGGTGAAAAACAATTTCATAATTATCTTATTAGTTAGTAGTTAATATATTGTAACTTTATTTGAAAAAATTTTAAATCCATAATTAGGATATTTATTAAACAATAAGGATTTTTGTAGTAAATAGACTTATATCTCTTTAAGATCAATTTCGTTAAATTATTTTATTAATTACTGTTTTAAAAAATATTATTATTGAATTAAAGATTTTAGCTTAAATAATCTTTCTTGATATTATTAAAAAATAAATGCTTAATTGATTGATGGAAATATTTGTTACTGGAGCCGCAGGATTTATTGGTTTTCATTTATGTAAGAGATTATTAGAAAATAATTTTAGTGTAACAGGGTTAGATAACCTAAATTCTTATTATGACGTTAATCTTAAAATATCCAGATTGGAAGAATTAAAAAAAATTAGAATAAAAAATAATACAAAATTTGTTTTTGTTAAGGGTTCAATTAATGATGAAATATTATTAGAAAAAATATTCTCAGAGAATCAATTTTCCATAGTAATTAATATGGCAGCCCAAGCTGGCGTAAGATATTCGATTGAATCTCCAAAAGAATACATAGATACAAATTTAAAAGGTTTCGCAAATTTATTGGAATGTTGTAGAAGTAAAAAAATCCAACATTTAATTTATGCCTCAAGCAGTTCTGTATATGGAGGTAATACAGAACTACCTTTTTCAGAAGATCATAATGTAAATCATCCTGTTAGTTTATATGCGGCGACAAAAAAATCAAATGAGCTTATGGCTCATACTTATAGTCATTTATTTAGATTGCCTACTACTGGATTGAGATTGTTTACAGTATATGGTCCATGGGGAAGACCTGATATGGCTTTATTTAAATTCACAAAATCTATATTAGAAGGAGAGCCAATCAAGATATTTAATCATGGAAAAATGCGAAGGGATTTTACATATATTGATGATGTTATTGAATGTATTATGAGAATCATTGATAAGATACCAATTTCTTATAATAAGTTAGAAAATAGAATTTATAAGAGCTCCGAAAGTTGGGCCCCATACAAAATTTTAAATATAGGTAATTCAGATCCTATAGATTTAATGAAATATATAGAGGAGATTGAAAATGCTCTTGGGATAAAAGCTATAAAAGAATTTCATCCCATGCAAGATGGAGATATTAAAGATACATATGCAGATACAACCATTCTAGAAGAATGGATTAAAGCAAAACCAAAAACAGATATTAAAGATGGGATTAGTAATTTTGTTAATTGGTATAAATCTTATTTGAAAGATAGTTTTAAAAATTAAAATCAAATTATAAAATTAAGAATTTCTTATATTTTGAAGAAAAAAAATTTATAATTTTTACAATATTCTTTTATTAATTTTACTGCTAATAAAATAGGAAAATTTTTTTTCTAATATTTTTCTTACCTGCTGCAGATCAATATTAAATCCTTATTATTAGATTAGAAAGAGACAATTTTACGGATTAATTTTAAAACTAATTTCCTATTAAAAAATTTTTATAAAGTTAAGTAAAATTATTCTTACCTTAAGAAGTAAAGAAGAATTTTTTAAATAAATTAAACATAATCTCCTTTACCAGGGTCTTATCAATTCATTGTATTCAAAATCTAGATTATCGCTTTTAGACAATATATTTGATTCGTCTAAAAATACAATGGAAACAAATTCTCTTACTAATGGCCTTATAGTAAGTTGATCCATTTCTTTATTCTAAATAAATTTCTATTCTTTTAATTAAGTATTAGTTCTAGGCCAAACGAATAACATTTCTCCTTTTAAGAATATTTAGAAATTCTGGAAGTTCATAAATTTTGTATTTTCTTATATTTAATCCTATTTTAATTATTCTCTTATCATTATTTTTTGTTGATATAATTTTAAATTATCCCCATTCTTAATAATTGAGCATATTTTTATAAGTTTAAATTCACTAGATCTTTTCACTAAACCCTTCGCAAAATCTAAAGGATTCGAATTTCAATTATTCCTAACAAAATATAAAAAAAGTTATAAATCAATAATTAGTATTGATGTGAGAATAAAGTCAAATATTATTTCAATAATTCCTATCTAATTAAAGCTAACTCTTCTGCAAATTCACTATTAATCTAATTTAAATAAAATTAATTTATTCAACTATATAAATTGATCAAATAAGATGATTGATAAGTAAATTAAGTTTTTATTAAAGCCTTTTTAAAATTGATTATATATTTGCTCCAATGTAATATTAATAAACTATAGAAATTAAATCTAATGAATAATTATTTATTTGTTTATCCTTCTATAAACTATAAAAAAAAAGGTATTAATATTTATAGATTCGACGGAACCCTTTCACTAGAGAATTTTTTTGAGGTTAAAAATAAAAATTTTTTTAAAAATAATGAATATATAGTAATATCAAAAAAAGCATATGATTATATTTACAGGCATAATGGTACTTGGCAAAGATGGTTAAGGAATGAAGTTGACAATATAAACAAATTTAGAGAATTGCACAGGCTGGTTTTAAAAATAATAATTTGGCTAAAAGAGAAAAAGATTTCCAAAGTAATTCAGTTTACTGCAGCACCGCATCATGTTGATACTAGCTTGATTGAAATCGCTTCAAGGATAATCGCTATTAAATCTATTTTCTTTTACTGCGAAAATGTAATAACAAGAACCTATTTACCAATATATCGTGATGAATTTAAATTTGAATATTTACATTTTGATAAACTTAAAAATTCAAGTAAAGAAATTAAAAAAGTTATTTCTGAATGGAAAGGAAATCTTAGAATTAATAAAAGAGATGATTGGACTAGAGAGATTTCCTTTTATAAAAAAAATATTTTAATTGCTTCTCTTTATATTTTTTATTGGCATATAAAAAAGAAGTTTTTTGATATTAAAGTAAATAATTTTGTTCAGAAAGAAATAGGACTATTGGGAGATTTGAAATCATTAATAAATCAAAGGAAATATTTAAAATATTTAAGTAGTAAAAATCAAATCAATAAATGTCAATTAGGATCTGAAACTAACAACATTATAATTTATGGACATTACCAACCTGAGTCAACAACATTGTCTGAAGGAGGAGATTTCAGAGATCAGATTGATATTTTAAAATTCCTAAAACAATCAGGCTATACAGGAAATATTTTTTATAAGGAACATAAATGTAGTTCTCTCTATATTGAAAGAATCATTGGCCCTACAAGAGTTGGTTTGTGGAAAAATAAAAATTTTTATAATAATTTAAATAAATATAATGCCAAGTTAATATTGGAAGATTCTGGAATTAGTAATTCAATAATAATTACATGTACTGGTTCTATAGCAATAGAAAGATCTCTTCAAGGTCTTAGAACTGTGGTATGTGGTTATCCATGGTATGGAGATATACCAGGAACAGTTAGGTTAGAAGATGTAAAATGGGATGATAAAAATTTAGTTAATTCTCTTATAGGAAGTAGTGAAAAGATAATAAAAGATTCTGAAAATTATCTTGCTAATCTCCTATCTTATGGACTTATCAAAGATTTAAATGAAAAAAATGCGAAATTAAATTGTTTTCATACTATGAAAGATTTTTTTGATTTATTTCTTAACTGATAATAAATTATTTCAATATTTTGATATGTAATGAACCAATTGGGTTTCATTTTGTCATCTTATATATTTATTCTATTTTTTTAAACAAAGATACCAAGTAAACCATATAGGCAGAACATATTTAAATATGACTAGAAAGGCATCCCATAGTTGGCCTTGGATTAATAATTCGTAACCTCCATTAAACCAAAATATAACTAAGGCAATATTGATTATTAATTTAAAAATTTTATTTTTCATAGGAATTTCATATCAACTAATATGCTCTAAATATTAAGGAGTATTTTATTGAAATTAAAACCCCAAAAATCATATTAATTTCTAGTTTTAGTTTAATTATTTGTTTTTTTTTATTTATACAATAATAGCTTGAGGAGATTGGTTAATCAATACTAATAGATTATTAATTAGAAAATTTACAAAGACTAGTACTAGTGAAGATCAATTCAATAAATAGATATTTATTGAAAATGGATAGATATTGGAATTTTCAGATAAAGAACCTCAAATATTGCACAATTATAGAATTGTTTAAGCTAGAGCTATATAAAAGAAGTTAATTAATCAAGGAAGCATATGAAACTAATGTCTTCAAATAAGTAGTCTTAATTTAGTTAGTAGAACTTCATTTCATGCTCCCCTCTATTCATTACTAAATTTTATGATATTAATATATCAATTCATTAGCATTAAGCTTTATTTAATAAAAGTCCTCTTCAAAAGCCAAAGTTATATCTGGATATGGGTGGCAAGTAAATTAGAAACAGAAAAAAATTTACTGAAAAAGAATTAATTGAAAAAAAGATACTTTGTAAAAAGAAAAATAAAAGCTTTCAAACTTTTACAAATACCTAATATAAATTATTTGTTAAAGGAACCTCACAAGAATAAGTTTTAAAAAAAAAAAAATGTTATTTAATTATGCATTAATAAAACTAATAAGAAAGTTGGTTATGACAATAGTTGAATAAAATGGAATTTATTAATTAATGGATTTGAAGTTGGTTACGGAAGTAAATAGGGAATATCTGTTTAGCAGGTAGAAGTTAAGAAAGTTAAGAAAAATTCACTTGTAAATATCTGTTTAGGATTTAATTCTTCAGATAATTCTTAAAAAAATAATAATAAGTTTTTTCAATATTAAATCAAATAATATGAAAAAATTTTTCTTTAATTTCTTTATTAACTATTAATTTCTGATCTTTCCCATTCTGGCACTAGTTCAGAAAGTATATTCAATGATTCTTCAAGATCATTATTATCTAAGCATTTCAAAAGCTTATCAATTATTGGCCAAAGTAATTCAGGGAGTAAGAATTTTTCATTAGCTCTAAAAATTAATTCATGCGAGGTTTTTTTTGCATTTCCATCTATTAAAAGTTCTTCATATAATTTTTCTCCAGGTCTTAAACCAGTTGTCTTGATTTCAATATCTCCATCAGGATTAGCTTTGTTTTTCAAAGTTAAAGAACTTAAAGCTATCATTTTTTTTGCTAAATTTAAAATTTTTTCTGGTTTGCCCATATCTAATAAAAATAAGTCTCCCCCTTTAGATAGAAAAGCAGCTTGTAAAACTAATTGTGCTGCTTCAGTTATTGTCATAAAATATCTAACAACTGATTCATGAGTAATTGTTATTGGACCACCCTTAGATATTTGCTCTTGAAACAATGGAACAACTGATCCTGATGAACCTAGAACATTTCCAAATCGAACCATAGAGAAATAAATAAAGTTATTCTTATCTTCTTTTAATTTTTCTTCATAGGCATATGCTTGAACTATCAATTCAGATAAACGCTTGGAAGCTCCCATAATGTTTGATGGCCTTACAGCTTTATCAGTAGAAATTAAAATGACTTTTTGAATATTATTAATTTTTGCACTTTCGCAAATATTTTTTATCGATATAACGTTATTTTTAATTCCCTCGATTGGGTTTATCTCAACAAGTGGAACATGCTTATAGGCAGCAGCATGAAAAATAATATCAATTTTGTTAGATTTGAATATATTATTTATTAACTTTAAGTCAGTTGTACTGCCAAGTAAAAGGATGATTTCTATATTATCTTTGTTAAAAGTCTCTAATTCTCTTGATAAATTGTAAAGATTTAATTCGCTTTGGTCGAATAATATTAATTTAGAGGGTGCAAATTTAAGTATTTGTTTGCATAATTCACTCCCAATCGAGCCTCCAGCCCCTGAGATAAATACTACTTTATTTTTAATACCCTTGCGTAAAAGACTTTTATTTGGAGGTACTATATCTCTTCCTAATAGATCTTCAATTTTTACTGGCTTTAAGTAGTCTATTCTAGATTTCCCTGAAATTAGTTCTTCTATTGAAGGGATTAAAAAGGTAGGAATTCCATACTTTTGAATTTTTTCTAGTTTTTTTGACTTTTGTTTTGAACTTAGAGATGGAATAGCAAAAAGAATTTGATCAATTTTTGGAGATAATTTATGCAATTTATTTGGAGTATATATATTTAATCCGTTAAGCTCTCGAGAGCTCATAATTGGGTCATCATCAATAAAAAAAACCACCTCACTTTTACCTGAAAAACGCAAAGCCCTAAGTAGTTGTGCTCCAGCTTCGCCTGCTCCATATATCGCCACTTTTGGTTTATTCTTGTTTTTTATTGATAAGAATTTAAATAATATATCCCGCAAGGTAAATCTTAATAAGCTTGTTGATGCCACCAACAAAAGCCAAATAAGAAACAAAACTTTTAAAGGCGGTATTTGAAATTTAAAAATTAAAGTTAATATAGACAATAAAATAATGCTAAATAAAGATCTTAAGGAGATTCTATATAAGTCAGGACTTCCTACATATCTAGTAAGACTTTTATAGTGACCGGTTAAATAAAAAATAACTACAATGATCCATGCAGAGTTGATAAAGAAAGAATAAACATAATTTCCATATAAGTTTACGAATTGATTATTTGACAACCAAAAACTAAAAAATATAGATGCGTATATAAAGCAAATATCAATAGTAAAAAGAATAAATTTATTATATTTTTTGAAATTAAATGAATTAATATTTAATCTAAACATAATTTATAAAAAAAACTTTTTGTATGAAATAATAACTTAAATCATTTAGATATAAGTTATTTTTAATTCTTTTATGGAGGTGGAACTATACTAATCTCCTTCTCTCTTTTACAAACTTTAATAAGTTCATCTGATGCTTTAAGTTGTTTTAGCTTTTTAGCAATTAATTTTAATGCTAGGTTTTTTCTAAAAATAGCAAGAGGTGTAATTATCATAATAAAAAGATCTAGGCCTAATGAGCAATTCTGAATATAAAATAAACCCAACCTACTTTTCCATGGCCTAATTATTAAATTGTAATCTTTGTCAGGATTATTAGATTTAGACAAAATCTTGGATTCGTCTGAAAACACTATTGAAGCCAAGTCAGTGATACCTGGTTTAACCGATAATAAAACTAGTTCATTTTTTGTATATAATTCTACACCTTCTTTAAAAGTGTTTGGTCTTGGACCTACTAAAGACATAGAGCCATTAATTACATTGAATATTTGTGACAGTTCATCTAATTTAAACTTTCTTATAATTTTTCCTACTTTAGTTACTCTAAAGTCACCCTCTTTTGTGGAATTAGTATTAAATTCTGAGGCATTTTTTATCATTGATCTAAGCTTAAACAATTTAAACTTATTACCTTTAATACCTATTCGTTCAGCAAGATAAATTGGATTTTTGTAGTCTTCCAGAAAAACTAATAAAACAAGCGGTAAGCATATTAAAGTTATTGGTAAAACTAAAGTATAAGAGACTATAAGATCAAGAATTTTTTTAAAAATTTTCTTGTACAAATTCATCTTCTATTTAATATTTGTTCTATTTGATTAGATAAATTATCACTATCTAATTTAAAGTATTTTCTTAGGTAATTTTGATCTCCTACATATTCAGGAAAATTATCATTTATTCCGAAACTTTTAAAAATTTTGGGTTTTAATTTACTTCTTAAACAAACATCAGCGATAGCACTCCCAAAACCACCAATTACTGTATTTTCTTCCAAAGTGAATATTATCCCTGATGTTTCTATTGCATTAATTATTTCTTTCTCATCTATTGGCTTTAGAAAATTATATATGACAACCCTTAATGAAATCCCTTTTTTTCTTAATTTGATTGCGGATTCGATTGCTGATGAACCTATGCCTCCAATAGCAAATAGAACAGCATCATCTCCATCAAAGGCTCTTATTGGAGTGCCTATATAATTATTCTCAATTCTCTCTGTCCCAGCATATGATTTATCAAGTCTAATATATTTAGGAGTTTTTATCTTTATGAGTTCAGGCATAACTGAATCAATTTGCCAACTATCAGATGGGACAAAAATCGACATATTTGGTAGGGTTCTCATAATTGATAAATCTTCTGTTGCAAAATGTGTAATCCCTAATTGCCCATAAGAGAACCCGCCACCCATAGTAATAATTGTGACGTTTTGATTGTGATAACAAATATCATTCCTTATTTGTTCCAAGCATCTTAATGTTGAAAAATTTCCAATAGAGTATGTGTAAACTTTATGTCCTTCCAAGGCTAAACCAGTAGCTATTGAAGTCATATTTTGCTCCGCTATTCCTACATTTAAAAATTGTTTAGGTAATATTTTTCGATAATTATCAAATATACCAAATCCCAAATCAGCGGTTATTAGCATAACATTGCTGTCTTCGAGCGCCTGTTTTGTAATAAAACTAATAAAAGAATCTCTCATCCAACTAAGACAACTCCTTTTTAGCTAATTTATATTCTTCACCTTGAGGGGTTCTATAGTGCCATAAAACAGAGTTTTCCATGAATGAGACTCCTTTACCTTTTATAGTATTACATAATAAAATGCATGGCTTTGATGAACCTAAGGCATTTTTTAAAGATTTAAAAATAACTTGATGGTCATGTCCATTAATATCAAATACTTTAAACCCAAATGCTTCAAATTTATTTACTAATGGTTCTAGTTCAAGTGTAGAAGAAACAGTACCTAAAGATTGAAGCTTGTTATAGTCAATAATAGTTATCAAGTTATTTAGCTTGTGATGGGAGATGAATAAAAATGCTTCCCAATTAGAACCTTCATCTAACTCGCCATCGGAAAGTAAAACAAATGTTTTAAAGTTTTTATTTTGAATTCTTGCTGAATAAGCAATTCCTGCTCCTATCCCAAGCCCATGTCCAAGAGAGCCAGTTGAAACTTCTATTCCTGGAATATCTTTATGCGAGATATGTCCTGAAAACTTTGAGCCATTTTTATAATGATTTTCTAAATCTTCCAACGGGAAAAATCCGCATTCGGCTAATGTTGCATAAACTGCACTACCAGCATGCCCCTTTGAAAGGATAAATCTATCTCTTTCACTCCATTTATCATTAATTAAATCAAATCTTAATACCTGTAAGTAAAGTACTGAAAGTATATCAACAATAGATAGGCTTGACCCAACATGTGAGCTACCTCCTCTTGAACACATATCAACGACATGATTTCTTATTTTTTTTGCGAATTTAAGTGATTTATCACTCATTGTAAGATTGCATATGAAATGTAAGGGTCAAATTGAAACCTAGAAAGTTTAAATTTGTATTTCTGATGATAATCAAGCATAGCTAATGTCTCCCCAGGCCACAATGGATTATCTAATTCATCAAAAGCAATTAT